>Ga0307517_10000401_pt1 | contig 74114 bp, 78 predicted proteins | sample 23_EM_MG_FD_194515 | JGI IMG/M metagenome (GOLD analysis project Ga0307517, IMG submission 194515) | Populus trichocarpa ectomycorrhiza microbial communities from riparian zone in the Pacific Northwest, United States - 23_EM | ecosystem: Host-associated > Plants > Roots > Unclassified | place... | reverse complement strand
CACTTCCGGACGGAATGAACCCGGGCGGACGCACCCAGAACTCGAGTTTACGTTATAAGCGCCTGGAACGTCCGGCGCACAGGGTGAGCGGGGAGAGATGGGGCGCAAGATGATTTTTTTGCTGATGCAGATGCTTCTGAGATCATCCTCAGATAGCACTGATGTGTCCTCAGATGGGGCACAGCACCGTCTAAGCAATGATCAGCAGAACAATAATAGGGCTGCAGCTGTTGCGAGAATGCAGGCACACGGGGGTCCCGGGTTTAGGTATTTTGATGCTATATATCCAGATGCCTGAGGACGATGAGATGGAGGTTTGTTTTGTTTTGTCTATTCCTTGTGCCTTACTGTTTGCTGATTCCCCGCATATCTTGGCAGGTGGGGAAATGCTAGAAAATTTCATTTTCTATTTTTTTCCCTTTCTTTTCTTCTTTTTCCTTGCTCTTGTTTGCGGAATTTGTGCTTGTTGCTTGTGGTAGAGGATATCTTGGGTTTTTGTTTCTCCAGAAAGAGGATGATCCTCAAAGCATGTATAAGCGCATTTGCAGTAATTCCTACAATGTTATTCCATTTCGTACTATACTGTAGGCAATATCTTTGCGCTTCACCTATTTTCTTTTCATTCTAAATCTTGACTACTTTCTGTCCGCCACCCGCGTTCCCCTTGAACTTATCATATATGATCTGCACAGGGTATATCAGTTTACACTACTGTCGCTGATGTTAGACAAATCCTACCCTTGAGTAGTATAAGCAATTGTGCAATGATTCCCGTGCTGTTTTTTTTTTTGATGCCGACTGATATTCCGTGATCGACAACATATCCGGGCTGACTGACATGCTTACTACGAATCCGCCCCCAAGAGCCCGCAATAAATTGGGCCAGAGCCAATACGCCTGTAGAGTATGCGACCCGTTCATCATAATCCTGAGAGTACAAAGTTCAAGCCTTGGTGTCTCCACGACCCTGGCTTTCAACCCACGTTGAGACCTACAGGAACATCGTGGCGTAACGGATGAGTGGGGTCCTGATTCATAATCTGAAGCTTGGCCTGCTATAGAGCAAGATCCCAGCATCACTACAAACTGAGGTAGGTCGGTCCTTCAGTATTCATTCCTTCCTTTTTATCAATCCCCTCCATCGGACAATGTTAACCTTGAACTAAGGCGCAAGATAGACAGCAGGGTGAGTGTATTAAACCAGTGTCTCGTTTACCTAATCTGAGCACACTAACTGAGAGTGGATAACGGACCGCTGGATGAGTACATGTACCGGTGTCCTAAATCGTTGTGGTGGTTATCTAATCCGGGCGCTAGCCTAGAGTGGATGAAAAGACCGCTGGGTGAGTTATATTAAACCAGTATAGTCAGTTAACTGGCAAGCCAATTTGGCTCTGCTAGCGACACAGCTCTGCATATTGTGCTGTCTTGGCACGGTGCTTGAAGCCAGAGCTATCCTTGTTGGGAGAGAGAGGGTGTGTGGAAGGTGTGTTTAAATCAACCGCACTTGAACATGCTATCCTAACCTTTTGGTTGGTCTGGTCTTACTGATTTATTTTTTTCTTTCTTTTCTGCTTTGGCGTCAGATCGCGCCCTGAGTTATCTATCATACGGAATGATTTACCGCCTTCTATCGTGGGATATCAATTCGGCAGATACGATATGATAGAATTCGTCCCTTCTTTCTTTCTTGGCGATCGCTTGCCAAGATGGTTCTTTTTTGGCAAATTGGAAGGTGCTGCTCTGCTCTCTTGGTGCCGGCAAGTTAGTTAACCTGGGGAACCTGCATGCGTTGCACCACAATATGAGTGGAGAGAGAGAGTGTGTTTAAGCTGGTTACTTATGCTACGGTAGGAATTCGAGAAGATAGCGCAACATTATCTGAGACATTTCTTTTTCCAACTATGATACCGTAACTTAACAGCGCTTTTTCGCTGATTCATGATGCTCGAGGAGCGGTGTTTTGTACAGTGCAGTCCGGAACTGCACTGTACGGTACTGTACTATATACCCCGAGGAGAGGCTAGACCTTGCCAGCCTTATGAAATTGTTGCTTTGGCTCCCTCAAGTAATACGTGTTGACGGCAATTGGGGTTAACAAAATTTCGATAGAGTGTCTGTATGGTAGGGCCGGTCGTGTATCATCATAATATTATCATGCTGGTGTTCCGCGAAACCAGATGAGATAAGCTCTCCCCAAGATTTGGGTGGTAGGGGGATTTTCTTCACCGGGAAAGCAATATATCTTGCACCGCACTGACTCACTCTTACTACCTGGGGGGGGGGGCGGTCAGAAGTGAGGCGATCTTGTATTTCTACTGGTCAAACATTGGATGGGGGTGACCGGGCAAGCAAATTTTGGCTCTTTTTTCTTTTCTTTCGTGGGGGTGGTGGAAAAATAATCCAGGAGGACGGACTCCTCTCTGCTGTGCGGCGCCATACTCCATCTACCACCGTGGCCGAGGTGCCCCCCCTTCTTCTCGCTTACCCTCAGCCCCGGTACCATGCTCCCTCCTAATTTACAATAAAACCCGGCGGTCCTATATAGCTAGAATTTAGTAGAGTATTGTGTACCGTTTCTATTGTATGTAAATTATTATGTTACAATAATAGCGACTAGTAGCGCTGGCTGTAAAAAAAGCGGAGACAAACTTGGTTTTTAAAAAAAGGGACAATGGGAGAGGTAAAAATCACAATTTAACGTGGTATAAACCCATTTTACATAACCTCCAGTTTGCATCAGGTAGAGCCTCAAGTTTCCTAGGGACCTCTCAGCCCATCAATTCAATGTCTCTTGGTGAATTGGATTTCACTCCTCGTTTGCTTTCTGAAATGATTAGGTGGCAGCACTATGGGGGGCTTCCTTTCACTTTTAAGCATTGCTTTCCAAGGGCTATTTTGGGAAGTACTGATGATTCTCAATTGAATCAAAAGCTGGGAAATTGGAAAGCTAGGATGATCTTGTATATCCGTTACTCTTTTTGTATTTCCCTACTTTTCAACCTATTATGCTAATAATATCCAGAAATACTTCCCTGTCAGCATCGCTAATCTTTGTTCATTGAGTACCGTAGATCAAGGAACAACCATGGATTCTGTGAGGACAGGCCCTGACTCCTAACAATTAATGAAACACTTGACCTAGACAGCTCCATCGCCTTAGAATTTCCATTGTACACCAGATCAGTACATTTTATATCATACATGGAACAAATTTCTTGGTTTTGATCCTGGCTGATCATCATGGCATACATTTTGGATATTCGGTTGATAGCGCGAAGATGGGTGCTTGGCAACTATTGCAATAGGACTTACTCGCGGCTAGAATCGGTCCTGAGACAACGGGCGCAACCACAATTCCCCACAACTCGACCATCGCAATACCACGACAACTCAGGTTGATGCCACAGCCAAAATCAAAAGTTCCATTACCAGATCCCAGGCCCCCAGGGAGGAGGAGGGACACAAATATACAGGTCTTAGTATTAATAGTCATTATAGTTGTGGTTGTAATTGTAAATCACTACTGTGGTTGTCATAATAGTTGAATTTTGCCGGGGATTGGGGTTGCGCCTGTTGTCTCAGAACTTATATTCCCGCCGCCAGTATCAGAGACCACCGTATACCGTACTATCATACTCGAGTAGCAGTGAGTTGACGATTGTGGACACAACCGCTATTGCCTATCGCCAAAATTTGGTCTTTCTACTCGGGCTTGGGTGGCACAACATGTGATTGCGATTGTGCTCGTAAACCGCGCGCTGGTGTGGGTATTGTTTAATTTGCCTACTCCTGCTGTACTTGGTGTGGAGTGGTACTAAACTTTATGCATGATTGTGTGTGCATGTGTGTATCATACCCATTGTACCATACGGAATGCGAGCCCGGTCCTATTGAAAACTATTTGCGGTACTAGTTCTGGTATTTACTGTATTCGCTCAGTCTGTGCTGGATGATATTGTGTCGCGGTGGAGGAAATTCGTTTGGGAGTGAACGGAAGAGGTTGGAGATTCTTCTAGTTGTGGGCTATGATATAATCCTAAGCCACACTTGTGTCAGTACTGGTATGGGTTCATGTGATGTCTGTCACGTAGACAGGTGACCGGACGTGTTTGAAATAGTCTACTTAACCTATGTGTGATACTTTGTTGCTGCCTTCTTTTTCCTTTTTCTTTCACATGTTTCTGCACTCCTGATCTTGCCTTTCAGGGAGCTGCGGTAGGTCAATTGCGCCATCCACGCAGTGCCGCGTCCCCATCTGCTCGGGTGCCGGACTCAAATACTCTCAGTGCCGAAGCGTTTGGAAAAAGAACTGCTATTGCATACCACCTGGGTCTCAGAAAAAGGGCTGGGTTTTGGCGGTATGCAATAGCAGTCCATTTTAAAAACGATTCGGCATTACGAGCACTCGAGTACAGTATCGAATCTGCTCAAGCAGCTCGCTTTAAAATTTGGAGTAAGTTACCGCAGAATCTCGAATGATTGGACTATGTCCTGTGCAATCGAAAATTTCCTGCTCTGGAAAAGTGGTGAAAGATGCTGAAGGTGAGCTGATTAGCTCCTTTGAAAGACATAAAAAACAAAAAAGCACTAAACGGTACTGCATCAAAGGAGGCAGTTCTGACCACATAGAACTTGGTCCAGTTATTCGGGTTTCTGCCCTACTCGGGGGGAAAAAACGACCGGGATTGAACGACCGGGGAATTATTTGGGACATTTAGGTGACTTAAAAGGCTAAGGCAACCTTGTTTTTTTTTGTTGGATGCAGCGGGAAGATCATTGCGACTGGGGGTTTGGCTACGCACCATTCTTTTTTTTTAGTTGGAGTTGATTGGGGATGGCGGTGGCTGAGAGGGGAAGGTGTCCTGTTTATGGGATGGTGAATGAGATGGGGCGAACGTACTATAATGTAGCTGTAATTCTGGGACTATCACCTATGCTTTTGGTGAAACTCCTGTTTTGGGAGGGAGGGAATTAGATTGTCAACGATCATTGGGGTAGTTGTGCGGCCCAGAAGTGGAATAGGGAACTGGAGGGGATTTGGGCGGAAGTCCCGCGAGCTCCCGCACGGCTGAACCGTGTTTTCAATCGGTGTGCCGGTGGCTTTTTTCTGGTTGGAAAAACGTGGGATAGGGCGGTTTCAAAGTGGGAGGATACATTTTTTCTTCGTGCAGGGACAAACCTGACGAATAGATCACCATGTCTCACTCCTGCCGTGCTGGGAAGGGGATTTGTCCTAGGTATATTGTCGGGCTCGCCTAGATCATCTGGAGCCGGAGTTTCAACCATCGCCGCAACTTCGGGGACTACCTGCGGAGATGCGGTTGGGCTTGGGAGTTCCAGCTGCAGGTGCTATGGGCTGTAGCTGTAGCGGAGGTGGCATGTATAACACATCCCACCAAGGCAAGGCGGTAGGGCAGCCGGAACTCTTGGGCCAGATAATGCAAGCCGCGTCGTGCCTCGCAGGAATGTCACAGAGTGGCATCGAAGAGCGTAAATGAGAGCCTAGGAAATAAGAAGAGGTCTACGCTGTGCCTTTTCTTCTCAGGGGCACTAACTGCTACATGAAAGAAACAACTCCTTTCATTAATATCCTACAAAGCTCCTTCCATGGAAGAGACCACGGGGCGGGGTGATCTGGGACTCTGGCTTGTAGTGGGGTCCCGAAGGCTGGTGTCGGCCGGCCACTGTTCCAACTTGATTTCTCCAGCGGGTTAATTCTTCAAGGTTCCTATTAGTTGGTTTCCGGCAGTCCGAGACGAGTATAAGTCCACGTGTATGCCCCATCTTGGGGATGAAGTTGGAAATTTGATGTAAGAAAGGTTGCGGCGCTCGTAGGGGGAATAAAAGGACTTGCTTCAATTGTGCAAGGTGGGCTTTTTTTTTTCCTGCACCAAAAAAAGAATAATCTTGCGGTGAGGAGCTGCCTTGTTATTGACAGTGCCATTTTTGGAAGGTTTTGTGTGTTCACTCGTCATCGGATTCTCATTGCTTTTATCGGCGCAAGTTGGTGTCGCATGGCATTGACGTAGGTATTTTGGCTAAGCTGGCAGCTGGCAACAGGACTGCGGGGCAGCAGCATGTCCGCTCGTGTGCCTGCCAGGAAATCTTGTTGATGCGTGAAAGATTTACTTTTAATGAGGCATGGGAGGATGTGTTGAACTGTTGCCGGTGTTATAAATAGCCAAGCTCTTTTTTCGAGAAGCGAATGGTTTGTTCGGGGAGTCAAGATTCCGTCCGATTGGAATAGGTAGGTTGGACCGTGAGGGGAAGTTGCTTGTGAGTTATGTACTTCATGCAGCACGCGACCCCTTGGACAGCCACGAGGTGGGATCGGTGCATTTGTGTCGACAGCGTTTCGCAGACCTAACATCTAGTGCTGTTATCTCGCCCCACTTTGGCTGAGGAGATTCCGGGTCCCTCGGCTTTTCAAAACAAGAAGATCGTCGGGGGAGGAAATGTTAACACATACTGTGCTCCCGATTGATTATCGTGTGCCTCCCTTTCCCTGTCGGCTTTTATGTGTGTTTGGACAGACAGATATTGAGGAGAAGGGCTTGTATACTCAGTGCCGATGTAGTAGATATGGTATGATTGCTCACGCTTCGGCTCTAGTCTAGTCCTTGCTTCGTGGACGAAAATCCTTGAACGGGATTTTTCAAAAAAGATACAACCAAAAAGCTAGATTTCCGGAGTAGACTCATGGATATAGCAATGAGGCTATGCCGATAACTAGATTTGATCCTGCTGATGCAAGTTTTCAAGGATTAGTTGATTTTTCTGAGTTTGTTAGCCTTTCCAGTGCCTTGGGATTCGTGGGAGGGATCTGTGGAGGAGTGGGACCGAACTAGATTCGAGGTATGATATACCATCCCCAGTAGGGTCTTTTAGCGAAACACCAAATTCATCGGTCGCGCTGCTATCTCCAGCCAGTGTGTTCTCCATGACGCTTGGTTGTCCCGAAAATGAGATCTGTATCGGTATCCGCTCTCAGCAAATGAAAGCTGCCCACGAAGACTCGTTGTCTATGTACCGGCGCTCTAGTAATGCACCGCTAACCCAGGGTATCATATTTGCCCTCGGATGCATCTCGAACGGGTCTTCATCCGAACTTAATTCAAGGCAGTCACCTGATCTTGAATTTTCTTTCACCAGCAATGGCAAACATCATATGTCGGGTGCCAAAGGGTTGATGCGATGCCCAGCCGCCAGGTTTCCGGTAGCGGTGGTAGCGAATCCTAAGGGGGATATCCAAGTGGACTTCTCTCTTTGTGTGAGCTTTATCAGGAGGAAATGTTTGGCCGGAGGAAATCATCGCCTCACGGAAGGATGAATATTTAGCATTAGCCCTATTGAGGATGACACGCTTCAAAGGGGAGTAACGGCGGGGGGACTCTAACGCCTCCTAGAGGTTAGCAAAAGTGGGTACGGGTAACAGAAGGGGGTGGGGGGTACACGTTGTCTTGTTCTATGCTGAATCTGCTGTGAGGGCCAGTGGGAGACTAAGCCATTTTCCTTCATACTCTATAAAGGGTGGTAAAAGTGGATGTGAAGAATGCTTTTTTTTTAACGCCCTCTGATAATGGGGGCCCATAAAAATTAGATGGAAGAAAAGTTGACCGGAGGTTTTTTCTCTCCTGACTGTCGATCCTCGGGGGAGGGATCGAAGTTTGAAGGAGAAACCTTATTAGGTTCGGCAATTGAAGGTTGATATGGCGATGATGCTATTCTCTTCTCAGGGGCTGTGGGGCAATTGATAGACTGAGGGAGGGCCACGAGGATTTGAGTTGGAGATATCACTTCAGGTCTTGTTATATCATAAAATATAATGAGAGATGGGGCTTTTTTTTTTGTAGGTAATATTTTATATTTTATTTGTTTCTTTGGTGTGGCTATCGGTAGATGTTTTTCCACGAGGAAGATGATATTTGTAGGAAGAGGGGTGTGTGGAGTTTGGGAAGAGCGATAGTAGCTGTGGTGACATGTTTATGAAGCTCATGAGGGCAAATAAGGGATAAGATGGTGGATGAAGATAATGAGATATTACAGAGGAGGTGGTATCATAGCAAAATCTAGGTCCTGTACTGGCAGTCGATCGCTGCGGCAAACACCGATACGCGTAGCGGGGAGACGCGTAGAACTGAGTATTAAGAAAAGAAATATTTTTATTATTACTGAGCCCCTCCAAGGCTTACACCTTTGCGGCTACTTATCCCCCGCTCTGATACTTGTAACTTACCCCTCCATCCTGATGTATCTTCCCCCACCAACTCACGGAAAAATGACAGGGAAAGAAGATTTATGGAATCGCAATAAACCATCGGCTTTTGATCGAGAAAAAAAGACACAGCGTATGCACTGCAGAAGCAGAAGTCACTTCCGAAACTCATATCCGATCCAAACACATCTCTGACAGCTCTGACAGTTCCACTGGCCTTCTGTGACTGGCTGGTGACCTGACCGCCAGAGAACTGGGCTTGGCTCGCTCTCCCCCAAAAAAACTTTTGTGCGACTGGCTGCGGATTCCGGGTTGTGTGGAGAGGTCACCGTGCAGTTGCTGGTTCAGATTCAGTTGCTGGGCATTTGCAGTGACAGTTGCCCTTGTTTTTTTTTTTTTTTTTTTTTTTTCCGTCCTAAATTTTTAAATTTTTTTAGGTTTATTCTCCTTAGACCATTGTTCGTTTCCTGCTACCCACAAAAACAAAACGGCCCCTCCTGATCTTCTACACATAATTACCTACCGCCCCCTCGCCTCGAAAAGTCATAAGTATTGATCTCTATCTTGGTTCCGTCGTTCCGGGCTTTAAAGAAATAAATACTCACGGCATTGGCCCGTTTCTTAGGAACATCTTAACAACCTCAGAACTTTACTGCGCGCAACTCCCTTTCTTGCCGGATAAGGATCAGCCATAGCAAAGATGGATGAACGTGGCCTCGTTCAGCTCTTGGAGCATGTCCTTACTCGTGCGTTTGGTTCTTTCCTATTTATATGTCTTGTTAACCGTTCCCTACTGAATTGTTTGCTTTGTTTGTGTAGCGGATACCAATATCGTCAAGCATGCTACAGGAACTCTCCGCCGTGACTATTATTCGAAACCGGAATCTCTGCCTTCTCTTCTCCACCTCTTACGGACCTATCCGAATCCTCAAATTCGTCAACTCGCAGCTGTAGAAGCTCGAAATCTTGTACCTAAATTCTGGGCAGCGAGGGACAATGGCCCTTCACAAATTCCAGCGGAACTCAAACCCCGGCTACGAGAGTCAATTCTTCAATCCACGATCGCAGAGACAAACTCTTTGGTCAAGCACTCCTCCGCTCGCGTTATATCTTCCATGGCTAAAATTGACCTGCCGGCCGGTGAATGGACGGATCTTCCGGGATTCCTGGTGCAGGCAGCCTCTTCTGACAGAGCAGAGAACCGCGAAGTTGGTATATATATACTGTTCACCCTAATTGAGTCCCTGGAGGAAGTGGTTGCAGACAAATGGCATGAATTCTTGCCCCTTTTTTCTCGGACAATCGATGATCAGGGAAGCATGGCTGTCCGTTTGAATACCTTACTGGCCCTTGGGAAGATGGCCGAATCTCTCAACTCCGAGAAACATCCTGATGGCGTGGCTGCGTTCAAAGAAGTGCTTCCATCGATGGTTGCCGTGTTGAAAGAACTCATTGATGCGGAAGACGAAGAGAAAGCTAATTCGGCCTTCGAGGTGTTCCAAACTTTGCTGATTGTCGACTCAACTCTTATTTCAAGCCATTTCCGTGACTTGGTCCAGTTCTTCTCCGATTTAGCTTCCTCAACCAACGTGGATGACGATTTCCGCTCAAAGGCCATGTCTTTCCTTATATCTTGTTTGCGTTACAAGAAGATGAAGATGCAATCACTAAAATTCGGCGAGCAGCTCACCTTACGTGCCCTCCAGATTGTGACGGAATTTAAAGATCTGGAAGATACCGATGAGACGACTCCTGCGAGGTCTGCATTGGGACTCCTGGACTATCTTTCTGCTTCCCTTCCGCCAAGTCAGGTGGTAGTGCCGTTGCTTAATGTACTTCCCCAGTACACTACTAGCCAAGATCCGGAATATAGAAAGGCTGCAGTCCTGGCCTTGGGGATGTGTGTAGAAGGTGCTCCCGATTTCATTGCCACTCAGATCAGCTCAATCTTCCCCATCGTCCTTCAACTTTTATCAGATCCCGAGGCTAGAGTTAGGCAAGCGGCATTACACACGGTTGCACAATTGGCGGATGATCTCGCGGAAGATATGGGGAAGGAGCACTCCCGTTTGATCCCCGCCCTCATCAGGCTGCTTGATTCCCGTGATGGGTCGGACACTTGGAAGGCAGCATGTAACGCAATCGATGCCGTACTTGTAGGAATCGACAAGAAGGATGTTGAGGCTTATCTCCCTACCCTCATGCCGAGATTGTCCGAGATGTTCCAGAGAGACGACCTGAAGCTGAAGGCTGCTGCTGTGGGAGGAATCGGTTCTACCGCCCATGCAGCCAAGGACAGTTTTTCACCTTATTTCCAGGCAGCCATGGGTGCTCTGTTCCCATACATTTTGGTAAAGGATTCCGAAGACGAACTGGATTTGAGAGGCGTTGTCGTTGATGCTATGGGGAATATTGCGGAAGCTGTTGGGATGCAGGCCTTTACACCTTACGTTCAACCTTTGATGCAATCTGCTATGGACGCTCTTAATCTTGGTCATCCTCGTTTACGGGAAACTAGTTTTATGTTTTTTTCTATTATGGCCAGGGTATACAGGGAAGAATTTACGCCTTTCCTACCGAATGTTACCCAGGCCCTATTCCAGAGCCTGGAACAAACGGAAACTGATATTGATGTGGAAATCGGTGAGCTCGCAAAAGATGCTATAATCACAAGTGTTGGTGCCGTGGGTACTCAAAAGGTCGCTCTGGGCGAGGATATACAAGCCGAGATACAGCCCACAGACATCGACGTGGACGACGAAGATGACGACGCTTTGTGGGATGAATTGAACGCTGTTAACGCAGTTGCCCTTGAGAAGGAAGTTGCCGCCGAGGTCATCGGAGAGGTTCTTAGCCATTGCAAAGAAGGCTATCTCCAATATTTGGAGAAGACTGTTGAGCTATTGGCCCTAAAAGCCCAACATCCGTACGAAGGTGTCCGAAAGGCGAGCATCAGCACACTTTGGAGGGCTTACGCTACCCTTTGGCAAGTGATGCAGGATAAGGGAATGGCGAAGTGGCTCCCTGGGTTGCCATTGAAAGTACAACCGCCGCCGGAGTTAGCCCGTCTCGGCAATCTTGTGATTAATTGCACGTTGGCTAATTGGGGCATCGAAACTGATAGGCAAGTTACAGTTCATGTTCGAACTTTTTTGATTTTTGGCCATGTTCTCTTTGCATTTTGTTTGTCGCCCTCGCGGGGCGATGGCCACACATGATTCTACCCAGCTCACTCAGATGCTCAAACAGCGCGTGATGCGAACGCGAATCTGCTTCTGACTTGTTATTTTTCTTTTCAAGAATCACGGCGTGAGTTGCTGACACTTTGGGAGTATCTGCTAACACTGCCTTTTGAATGACTAGGGCCACTGTAACGGATATCTGTGTAAATGTCGCAGAGACACTTTCTCTTTGCGGCCCCGCCTTTTTAGCAGATGCTACCGGAGCGATTATGCTCGAGCTGGCCAGTCAACTTGTTCTTATCTTAGGGAAGCAACATCCATCCCAGCTCGACGAAGAAGACGAAGAGCTTCCTGAGCTGCATGAATCTTCCGAATATGATTGGATTCTGGTTGACAGTGCAATGGATGTGGTTCTTGGCCTTTCCAAAGCTCTGGGAACTCAATTCGGAGAAATTTGGAAATTGGTTGGGACTTTGCTCATAAAGTATGCCTCATCCTCAGAGGCGGTAGAGCGTTCGACAAGCGTGGGTGTTATTGCCGATTGTATCAAATATATGGAGGAGGGATGTACGCCACACACATCTGTAAGTTTCACACTGTAGCGTTTATTGGACTCATTTATTGTTTGTCTTTTGTGCTTTTCGCTGACTTGTCCTAGCAATTAATGAAAGCTCTCCTCCACCGGCTGTCGGATGAGGATCAAGATACGAAATCAGCTGCTGCGTATGCCTTGGGCATGCTTTGCATCAAGTCTCAAGCAACGCAAGAGGTTACTAGCAATTATGGAGCCATTCTTCACAAATTAGAGCCATTTTTGCAAGTTCAGAACCACCGGATGTTGGATAATGCTTGTGGATGTATTTCCAGGATGATAATGGCACATCCCGATAACGTTCCACTTGACGAGGTTCTCCCCGCCCTCGCAGGCCTTCTACCGCTTAAGGAGGATTATGAAGAGAATGAACCAATCTATAAAATGCTTGTTCAACTTTGTTCGTTATCCCATTGTGCATTTTGATCTCTCGTCTCTCGTGATACTGATATTTTCCTAGATAAAAATTGCAATCAGACTGTTTTTGGAATGACGCAGCAGTTTCTCCCAATAATCGCCGCCGTGCTTTCTCCACCGGAAGAGCAATTGACACTTGAGACCCGCAAAGAGCTTATTGAGCTTGTACAATTCTTATTTAAAACCGAGCCAAGTGTTCTTCGGGGCTACGATAATCTGATCTTGCTAGCTAATTAATAAGGCTGGATCTTATTCGCATTTGATAGATTTCTGTTCCGTCTGCAATTCCCTTCCTTTATTTCTTTTTCTGAATGATGCTATTTGTGTTTTATTTTGGGGATAGATCAAACATTGGCAGGGAGGTTATTTGACTTGATTTCTCTTTTTCGCTGGCTATCGTATCTGTTTGGTGTAGTTGAGGGAGTGGGCGGGTTCTTCTCGTTCTGGGTTTTCCTCAATTCGCTCTCTTCTCTCAAAGCAATACATAAAAAACTTCGGTATTATGACGAAAATGGGAGTTAATTGTCTGGTATTTATATGTTTTCATTGTATGCTTTTCTTTTCTACTAGCCTCCGTCAAATCCTGAATGTTGTATTCGTTATCGTCTACGGGCTTACTGTAAGGTAATTTCAACTTTGGAAAAAAAATAGAATTTCCCGGATGTTTTGAATCGAGTTTATGCGTGCGGTAAAGCACTCGGTTCTTGTTTCATGCTGTGTGCTGAGGGTGGCGTGACCGGTAGTTGGTTTCTGAGATGTTAACCAGTTTGAATTGTAACTCAGGTGTTTGCCTTTTAGCTAGTATTGAGTTTGGGGTGTGTATGATACTATAGTAGCCAACTACTGCACTGTAGCTTATTCCACTGTACAGTACTACTATTGCACATATTGTCCGCACGAGTGGTCAGGTATAATAAAGTTCTTTAAATATGGTAGCTGTCGTAGCTACTGCTGCAATAGAAATTCCCGTTGGCCGCTTTGCTCAAATATGGGTCGCCTGAAGCGGCTTCCGCTTGTGGCGTAGTTCGACAGACACCGTTGCCGTTTCGGACACTGATAAAAAACCATTTATATTGGTATCATACTTGTATTGCTGTATTAGACTATAAGTGATTTCATTGTCTGGGTAGGATAGGTATGAGTTTTACGACCACAACCAAACTGATGTGAGTTGGAGGTGATAGGTGGGGAGTGATTGTTCTTTTGAATAGATGGTTGTTTTAGCTTATAGGGCTGTTGTAGCATTTACAAGCTCTTTTTGTAGTACTGCATTAGAGGGGGGGGATCTACAGTAGTATAGTAGAAGGGGGATTTCCATGTTTTCAGCTTTCCTATTGGTTGGTAGCACTGCATTCTTATAAAGGTAATTAACTGTTAGCTCTTCTGAAGTATGTTATAGCTATAATATACCTGGTAATCCCTATGGTTTCATAAGCTGCCATAGCACCATCATATTATAATCTCTGTAAGAAACTATGAAGGTGAATACATAACCTGTGAGGTTTCCACAGCCCTGGCCGAGTCATATTTCATGATACCCGGAGCCCGTAAGCCCACACAGTACTCCATTGCCAGAGCGGCCAAAATTCCCCGAATCTGATATCGATCGAGTGTATCGAAGGTAAGAACATCAACGAACCCTATCAATTCAGCAGTCAAATAGACTTTCTGTGACTGACACAGACTTCTAGATGGGCACACTGGAGCAACATATAAGGCTAGTCCCACCGCTTCCTCTCTCTCTCTCTCTTCTCTCTCTCCACACCGCATCCCGGTTTCTCAAACACTCAACCGAACTACTCTTTCTCCCAACCAAACAAAACAAAACAAAAATTCAATCTTACCTTTTCCATCCATCGTAAGCCTTCTCTCATATTCTTTAAGGTAAACTAAGCAACTAACCTTTAAGATCAAAATGGACCCAACAATTCGCACCGAGCGCATGTTACGCCAGCGCCTCGCCGAAGTTAGCCGTATCCAACACGAGAACCTCGTCCAGCTTAACCGCCTCAGATCTCAAGCAATTCGGATTAGGCGGGAGATAGAAGGGTTGAGGAACGTTCAGAGAATTGCCGAGGCTAGCGCCTCCGCCTCCGCGAACACCACCCAGCAACCGGGAGGTGATACCACACGCAGACTTCTTTGGGCGGCCGCTCCCACAAGGCAGCAAGGGACCGTCGCACCTGGGGCCGCGGGCCAAGAGAACCCCGAGGAAGGGGAAAATCATTAAAATGGGTTGAAGCGGAGGGGGATGTTATTGTTATTTGGATATGGTTCCATCGGTATTCGTTCTATATATACTGTTGACAAGTTTTTTGTATGCCATTTCCTTTTGTCATGACTACTCCTTCCATCTTCTCCATATGGGTAGGCGCATTTGTTTCTTTTAAATCAATTTACCGTGGTTACTGGTACGCTACTGTTCGAGCATATTTTTCCAATGTGAGGTGAGGTAGAGTTGTTTGGTTGGCATTTGGTAGTAGTTCCTCCATTGAAGTATCAGGTAGAACCTGGAGTGTATGGGATATGCTGTTTAGGAGGAGGGTGGATAATTTTCTAAGATGACAAGTGTAGTCCTATGGCTAGTAGAGTTGCTCGGCTTGTGCTTGGATGGATAATAGCTGATTTAGTACCTTTCGTCCATGGGGATTGTTGGCTCCCGTGCAAATATTATTGCCTTTCTCAGTCGAGACTTGGCTAAGCTCTCTCTCGCAAACCAAAAAGTCCAAAAGCGCGCCCCCCCCCACCAAGAAAAAAAATTCTGTTCGACGCTCGTGGCAAACTACTATACCATAGGAGATACGCTAACAAGAGCTTATATTAGAGCGTTAGAATTCCCTCTCCGAGTCCGGTTTCGCAAATTTTTCTTATACCCTTTCATCCGTGAAAGCATGTTTTTATCTATAGTACTATACTTTCATTTCTTAGCCGGTAATCCGTATCCCAGATATCGCAGAGATGAGCCGACCACCTTATTGTGCTCGTCGAAACAGCAGGCCGGTCACCCACCTCCAAGCCCAATCAGCTACTATAACACACTTTGCTCGAAGGAACTGCACTTACTCCTGACTGCCCCCCCCCCCCACCACCACTCCTAAATAGGCCAACTTTTAAAGAATTTGACTTTTTCTCGGGAATTTCAAAGGTATCCGATCCGGACTCCGAGATCCGCACCCCCAGTGAATATTGGCGTTAAAAGTATCAAGATACCTGATATCCGTAGGTATACGAGCAAACTATTAGCGATAACCCCCTTGGTATTAAGCCTGCGGGATCAGAGCGATCGTCGCGTTGCCGCTGTAGGCTATGCAGTGCTTTGGTGGAGCAGAGTAGCATAATCATGTATTCTCACTCGCCTAGCTGCTTCCACCTGCTGTCTGACTTTGTGATTCTGGATCGGCAGGGCGCGAAAATATGAGCAGAAGGTGGTAGGGGATTTGGTATTAACATACAAGCAGCAAACAAAGACAAGGGAAATAGATCAACTATTTATGCACATGAGCCGACCCGAGCGAACCTCAAGCTCACCCGTCGGAGGGGACAACAAAGAAAAGGAACGAAAATACCAAACACCAACAAAGAAAAGACAAGGGGGCGGGAACGGCCGGAGGGATGGCGGTTAGTTAGCCCAAGCGAGACTCCAAATGTGATGCGTAGGTCCGGCGAGGCCCCCCGATGGATGTGGTACGCATGTGGGTTAAGAAATATGCGTATTGTTACCACTTAACTTCAAGATAGCCGCGGGGGTAATACAAAGGTTTTGAGTGTTCTGAATGCATATATAGCATCCTCCGTAGCGGAGGGGGTATCCAAACACTACGGATAAACACCCTCTCGCGGAGTCTCGCCCACATTTTCGTTTTTTTAGGGATTGAAGAAAATTCCCTCTAGCACGGTCGGTCTTTTATACACCTGTCGCGGAAAAGCGAGCGGTGAGGGTGATTCACCCTTCCCCCCCCCCCAATTATATCTGCACTTTGATAGGAAATTTCGGTCCTGTTTTCGTCCACACCATAATCAGCAAACCGTGAATCCTTAGAGAAATATCTATCGTTCTTAGATTCACTCATGATCGTATTAATTAATTAACATTGGGTTTTTTTTTAATTTTTTTATTTAGTTATTTATTTGACACAAATTGAATTTCATAAAACTTGCAGGGAGATCACCTCCGTCTGAGCTACTGTATACTGCCCAACCTCCACATCTCCCCTTCCATCCGCCAATCGCATTACCCGTTACTACCTACAGCACCACCGAGATACAGATCCACTACTCTCCACAGTTTTTTTCCCTCCCGGATTACAATCCTAGCTCGACAATGTGCTCCTAAGTACATGAAAATGACTCCCCAGAGAACCTGCTCATAGGGGTAATACAGTACAGAATACACTTCCCCGCCCTTATAGATCCAAATCCTCAGCTTCAGCACCCTCCTCACTGTCGGAGTGGTATTCGAAGGGCTCAGGGACTGGCGACTCCTCCCTATCGTAATCCTCGGACAGATGCTCGCGGGCCCGAAATGTTGGGTTTCTCGCTTCTTTCCTCCACCCTTTTCCCCGAAGACTCTCCAGAGACATGGCAATTGCCCGCTCGAGTTCGGAATATTCCTCCTTAGAAATTCCAGCCTCCTCCCCGCCCTTGCTGAAGTACTGGGTTGGTTTGGGTACCGGCACTCCTTTTTCCTTTTTTTCCTTCTCGCTTCCGACAAGACTTGGGGGTAATATGGTTCTGCACCCGGCAGATTGGGATATTGGTGGTTGTTCTTCCTCGTCGCTGTCGGAGGGTCGCTGCATAGATAGCTCAAGTGCATATTGGAGATCGGGAAATTCATCGTCAGAGGATAAGCTGGCGGCTTGGGCATTCTCCTCTTCCTCAGGGTCGTGTTCGGATTGCTTAGACATCCGGGCTTCTGCCTTGCGTTCATCCTCAGTCATGGATGCGGCGGGTGTAGATGTTTGAACTTCATTTTCTTCTCCTCCACTGTTATCGCCGGTCTCGGAGGGCTCAGATACTAACACTTCCCCTTCGGCCCCATCCTCATCCATGGGTTCGGAGGATTTATCTGATGTTGCTTCCTCCTCTCCCTCCTCATCACTGGAATCCTCTCTATTTTCGTGATCGGCTGATGGTTTCTCTCCTCCACTGGCGCCTTCCTCTTCCCCCTCGTCCTCATCGCAGGTCTCCTCCCCATCTTCAGGTTCGGCTAGCGCTTCCTCTTCCCCCTCGTCCTCGCCCTCGTCCTCGTCACCGGTCTCCTTCTCCTCATCTTCAGGTTCAGCTAGCGCTTCCTCTTTCTCTTCGTCCTCATCGCTGGCTTCCTCCTCTTCGTCTCCAGATTCGAATGAGGCTTCCCCTTCCTCCTCCTCACCGCTTGTCTCCTTTTCTTCATCCTCATGTTCGGCTTCCCCTTCCTCCCCTTCCTCCTCCTCCTCCTCCTCCCCCTCCTCCTCGTCTCCAGGTTCAGCTGACGCTTCCTCAGCGCAGGGGTCCTCCACTTCATCTTCACCCCGAGTTGGTGCTTCTTCCGCTTCTTTTTCACCTATTCCGCCTTCATCTTTTCCCTTCTCTCGCATGTCCTCCAGAGACCTCATTATGGCGATGTCCAATTCTTCTTGATACCTCTGATATTCATTGCTCACGGGTTGTGCTTGCTCTTTCCGTTCTTGTATCTCTATATCTCTGGCTGTCTCAAGTTGGCGTTCCTCCGGAAGATTATTCGCAGTCAAATATTCCTTAAAGCGCGAAGCGGGGTTCTCAGGCTTCTCTTCTGATTCCTCCTCCTCATCGTCATCTTCTTCTTCGTATTCGTCCACATCCATCTCCTGAGCATACCCAAGTTGATGATCGACCAAATATTGGGTATACGTCTCCTCGCAAGCGTAGATATTAGACTCCAGAAATGATGTCAACGAAAGAGCCCTCCTCTTCGGGTGAGGGTTAAATTCATCATCCTCGCTAAACGACTCAGCGCGTTTCCTCTTAGGAGCCGGGTTACTATACTTGAATAGAGAGGAGGGGTTAGGGGAAGTGCTTCTACTTCTGGGGGCGGGAGTTTTGACTGTGCCAGCAGGGGCCGAGCCCTCGGCCTTTCCGGGAACCCTTATCTTGGGCTGCGGGAGGTTTTTAGAGTCATAACCGGCCTCGCTCAAAAGCAACTTGAGTTTCCAGATTTCGAACGCTTGCCTCTCCATCTTCTGCACGCGCCACAGGTCGGTCGCCCTGAGATCCCTATTGAGGTGTTTAAGGAACTTGATTTGCCCATTCTTGTGGGCACATTGTTTTTTCAGTCTCTTGGCGGCCAGCGCCAGAGTGGAGGATTCCTCCGGGGGTTCTCTTTTGGTAACTCCGGTTTCAGACATGTTGTAGAGGGGCGATTAGATGAATGTAAGGTAGCGTGGAATGGAAGGAGGGTATTTCTTGAATTCTGTTTGAGTAAATTGCGAAAAAAAAGTTGTTGAGACGTGGTAGCTGTACTCGAGCGGTAGAGACGGGATAATAGCCAGGTATTGTTCGCGTAGCGGATGCTAGAGACCGAGAAATCTGATGGGGGAAGAAGGGGAGAGTGCCCCGAGGGTGGGTTTATATACCTCCCCAGGATTGCGGAGTGTCCCATGGATTCTATTCATTTGGGAGTATCATACTGAGGATGCGATTGAGCTTGGTTCGAGCAACAATGGGAATCAGCGGTGGTTTTGTATATAGCCAACCCCCAGTCAATTGCGCTCAGTAGCCCAACTCCAATGGCAAGGCTGTTCAAAAATCTTGTCCTGGGAAAGACCCCCAGGTCAGAGAAAATCAATGGTTAGTCCCCTCCTGGTACCACAGCATCGGCAAAGCCATTGCTGAATGGCGCCTGTATCTTTATTGCTATATTGGAGTCATCGCTATTGAGCTCAACCCCCAAGCTTGAGACCATTCAGCCAGTCACAACCCAACACCAGCCCTGTCGGGAAATAGAAAGCTTTTAGGGTTAGGGTTGCTCTGAAAATTTATTTCTTTTAACTCTCGGGGATGCCTACCCTCGAAGGATTAGATCCCCTGCTAATAGAAACAAGGACAAACCTAGAATGCTTCCGAGGAGCTCGGAACTAAAGAGGAATACCCAAGGCGGGGCACCACGCTGTGTCGCTAACGAAGGACCGGTGATGCCTATCGTCTGCCCCCCCACCTGCCTCTCTAGCCCTAAGACCGACACCGAGTGATAGCCCATGATCGTAGACATACCCCCCACGACAGGAGCCCACCCCCACCGCCCGGTCCATGGGGTGTACCCTAAAGATTACCATCCTTCCACAGGAGTATATAGGTCAAGCAAGAGAGAGATTGAGCGCGCACACTCATTGGGATGTCCCTTGGAACCCCACGGAACGCGGTTATGACCTTCTAGGTTCTACCAGAAGAATAGATTGATCACCCCCTCTTGTTTCACTACACCTTGGCCCTTGTGATAACTTCGGCCTCCTTTTTTCTTTCTCGCACTGCGGCGAGGTCGCAGAACTCTGGCTTCAGAAATTAGGTCAGCATCAGGGGCTGTGGGGCTGGCCTGGTGGTAAAACTGGTTGAGGAAGGAAGGTCATAGTGGGTTTGCCTTCCTTTGTCTTGTAGTGCTAATCGCAGCTAGCGCTTTATCGTTGCTTCTGGTTGATACTGGTGCTCGGGCTCTTCCTATACTTTGGGAGCTGTTGTTGGTTCGAGGAGGTTTTCGATTTCTGATCTGGAGATTGTTTTCTCGCTGGTTTTGCTGGTTCTTAGGAGAGGTTTTGGCTTTTCCCATAGTGGGTACGTGGTCTATGTCTCCATTAGATGCTTGTTGTCTGTGATTGCTTTTGCATTCCGTCATTGGCGAGAGGTCGTCTTATTCCCAGTGTTAATGATATCTCAGGTTTCGACAGGTCCAGAAGGGCGATACAGTACTGAGATCCGGATATTCTATAGACTTTCACTTCCGGAAGATGTCCTGGTATCCCCGTAAAAAGAACCTGGGATAAATCAATAGCTAACATAAATCCAACTGGCAGACCCAGAACCAGCCAGTTTGGCCATGTTTGAACAAAAAATGGAACCCAACCTCTGGGGGGCCCAAACCTCCAGCAGCACCACAACTAATCCCAACTCAGCGTCCCCCTCCTCCCGCTCAGAAATATACCAAACAGCCAACGCACATCAAACCGACAACACCTCCTCAATAATAACAATAGGCATGGAACTCGAATTCCTCATAGCAAAGACCCCGCCCTCCTACCGCCTCCCGCTCAAGTCCTCCATCTTCGAGTCCATCCACGCCAGCATGCAAAACTTCTTCCACTCAGGCGGCATAAGCATCCAAACCGACATCTTCCCCCAACGACCAAACCACCAACCAGACCAAACCAAATTCCAACTAATGGAAGAGAAGAGCTGCGATCCCTTCCTCCAAGACCAGGCCACGGGGAAAAAGATCCCGTGCGAGGCGGTCGAGATATGCACACCCATCATGAGGTTCAGAAGCTGGGAGTGGGTCATACCAACCGTGCTCGAGCACCTGACCGGGCAATTCGACTGCCGCTTCAACAGCACCACGGGCCTGCACGTGCACGTTGGCCGAGGGTGCGGCTGGGACCTCAGCGCCGCCAAATCGATCGCGAAGGCGGTGATAGTCTTCGAGTCTACCCTGGATCACTACCACCCGCTGCACCGCGGCCCGGCGGGGAATTGGTGCATACATTCCAACAGGCACAATGACAACGTCAAGCATTTCGCGAAGTCCTCCATAATGCGGAAGCTGGAGGATGCTGACACCTTCCAGGAACTGATCAACCTGATAAGCCCGCACAAATTTTTCAAATACAACTTCAACTCTCTGAAGAGGTATGGCACCGTGGAGTTTAGGCAGGGGGATGCGAGCATCGGTGCGGAGCGGGCGGTGCAATGGATCAACCTTGTTGTTCGCTTCGTCACGGCCGCTGTGGAGACTACTGCTGAGGAGTTTGAGCGTTGGGCTGAGGATGAGGATCCCGCGGTTTGCTGCCATCCCGAGGTCTTTGATAGGTTTGGTGTCCCATGGGTGGGGGTGCGGAAGCAGGTGGAGGATTTCACTTTTTGCCGGGGTGAGTGGGGGATTGCGGCGTGGCATGATGGGGAGGTTGTTGAGGAGTGGGGTTTCGAGATTGCCCAAACGGTACAGGAGCAGGCAGATCCGTGGATCGGGTGGGAAGTAAAGGAGGTTCTGTTACGGGATAACATGGACCGTCGCATGCTAGAAGTTGGAGTTGGAGAGGGGACCCAAGTACGATAATAGAGGAGGCTAGCAACTATCTTCTATCACGCACTAGTTAGCTTGAGAAATTCCCAGGACTATCAGTCGGGGGGCTAAGTTTCTCCGGTAGTAGAGTTGCCAGAAGGATTCCACTTTTTTATTTTTCCAACTATCATATCTCCGAATCTTATTAACATTTCTTTTCTCAATTATTTTTCGCCCCCCCACAACTCCTTTCTACCTTCTCAGGTATCAATAGTTTATTTATGTCTGGGGATTATGCGCTCCTTATTTGTGAACTGGGTAAAATGAGGTTGCTTATTATAAGTGGTGATTAAAGTGTGCCAGTGTATCTAGAGAAGATAGAGTTAATAGATTTGATTACTTCAAGGTTCTTGAGGGTTGGATAAAAGTTGATACTACTCTGAGAACGGAAAACATGCTTAACGGGAGAAAAAGGGTATATAGGAAGACCTAAGTGGTATCCGTGATTTTCTTAATAAGGATGTCTAGTCTCGATATACATCCCTCTTCGGAATACCCTCACTCTTTCCTTCCTCCTAGGTATCTCGTATCTATGCTCTAACCTTTACGGCATCCCACCCAAGTCTCTGGGAGGACTCTCTAACTAAAGTGCCCCGGCAGGATGAACTCCAGCTTCTTTATTGCCTCTGCGCTTCTCGCTGCCGGCGCGGTACAGCACGCCCACTTCGACGATCCCTCCAAGTGCTTTGCGTTTACAAGATCCTGGTGCTCCTCCTTTGCCAATTCCTTGAGTATCGCCGCAGCGAGGTGCTTCGCGTTAGCGCTGTTGGCGTGCATGTTACCCATAACTGTTTCGACAGTTACTCCGGCTTCCCCGGTTCCTTATCAGGATACCATTAGCATGGGATGTGGAGGGTAGATAGAGGGTGGAATACTCCAACAGTCATAATCGGTAGACATGCAAACCATAACATACGCGATTTCAGCTTCCCTGGCAAGCTTTGCTTCGGGGAGGGCAGACATATTGATGACATCCCCACCCCAAGACCTATACAGGTTACTTTCCGCGCGGGTGCTGAATTGTGGACCCTCTAATCATCTCCCCTCGCTGTCAGAACCCCGCCGTTCCATCTCACCGCTTCCAAAGGAACAATACCCATACAGATCAACAGCCCATCCTTATGCATCTTCACCCCCTCCCCATTCAGCACCCCGTCACTCCCGATGTCAAATACGGCCTTAGCTAGCCCCGTATCAAAAGGATCTGCAAAGCTCACGTGGCCTACTAAACCGCCCTCAAAAAAAGTGCTCGCCCTAATCCCCTTTGTCCTGTCAATGATCTGCGAGGGGATGACAAAGTCCCGAGGACGGATGTGTTCCTGCAGGCTACCGACAGCGGAGAACGCGATGATGGAGCGAACGCCAATGGACCGGAGAGCCGCGATGTTGGCACGGCTGGGAACCTCCGTCGGGGTAAGTTCGTGATGGAGGCCATGGCGGGAGAGGAATGCTATGGGGGTGTTGTGCGGCGTTTTGAGGATCGTGAGGGGGCTGCTGGGGGCACCGTAGGGTGTTTGAACATTGAGGCTTGCGACGGCCTCAGGCGGTGTTAGCTTTGGCTAGGGTGAATTTAGAGAAGAAACTGGAATTACAGTACAGTAAATCCTTCAGCTTCCAAAGCCGAAATTCCAGTCCCGCCAATCACAGCAATGCGTACAGATTCTTTGCCCAAACTCGTTAGCAGTGCACCCAAGACAAGGGAACACACAAACCGGAGAAAGTATCTGGCAATACCATCCTAGCGTAGATGTGCAGTGGTTTGATCCTTCGAGGATTGTTCACAAAGACGATGATGGAGGTAGAGGTCGGGGGTGGGGCAGACCTTTTCAATGCTTTGTAAAAACAAGAAAAAGGAATTCTCACCGAGGTGGGGTGGGAAGCAGAACAGGGGACCCCACACCAGCCCCATTAACAAACAGGTCCAGTAAATTAGGCTAGGGTAGGGGGGGGTAGTGTCGGTAGTGCCGTTACCCTCCTTTGGGAAACATCATTTCTCCTTGATTCTGACCCTGATATGCGAACTTCATATGAATTTCCGGTGAGCCATGGCCCAATTCGCGCGGAAGCTCGCATACTCGAACTACTTAATGCAGTCCGGTGTTTTCATCAGAGAATAAGGTATGGGATATATCGAGACAGAAGTACCCGAATACAGGACCTTGCATACGAACATCACATCTGGCACGAGAGCTCTCGGACGCCTGCATAATCATCTTCCGGATCTCCCCGGAGATCCGGTGGGATTTATCGGAGCAAATCTCTTGGCATATGCCGTGGTAGGAAGTGGTTTTTTATCATCTCTCTCTCCGTCTAATTCAAGGTTGCGGTGTTTTTTTCTTTCTTTCCCGGAAGTGGAGGGTTAGGGTCGAGTGATTTACGGTGACATCTACTATCCCCAGGGAGGAGGGGGTGGCAAGGGGCTCTGCAATAACGATTTTCAGGGACCAGATGCTTGCTCTTTGTTCCACCTAATGTAGCAAGAAACTCTGGAGGGCGAATAGGTAAACACCCCCAAAGTGGATTTGAGCAGTGAAGCCCAAGCTTCGAACCGATTTCAACTCATCAGAACCTCTCGGCTGGCACCGACAGCTATTATAATTAGAAAATCCACTGTGGGGGCATTTGCCCGCTCGTCCTCTAAAGGATCCTGCGCCACATCATGAACTCTTGGATAGGTCGTTTAATAGGGTTTGCGCGGCAATACTGTGCTGATGCAAATGTTGCCAGGTTTCTTGGAGGAGGAGACAAAACCTCACTCCGAAGTGCCGTAAGAACTCGAATAATTGAACCTGGAACTGGGACTTCTGGAATTCCCTTTCCTAGATAGGGCGGCGAGTGCACAGCGAAAACTAACACCCTTGGTGTAGTGATATTCTATGTAACTAGCTAGAACTTAGGGTTCCGTAGAGGCTAGTTGTTAGGGTTGGTGCGTTGTGAGCACTTTGAGCGGATAACTTATTAGAAGGAAACATGGGGAGGAAGGAACTCAACCAATTACCACCATCCTTCAGATCCAACCATTCTCATTCGTTCCTATCACTTGGCCCGATTTTAAGACAAGGAAAAGAAGAAAGTGCCAGACCTTGCCAGCAAAAGCAGCCCCAACGTCCTAGCGTGAGGTTCAATTATTCGAGTTCTTACGGTATTCTTTCAGGAACAGTACAGAATCTTGAAATCTCAATCCTACTACGATACCACATTGCAGCTCTATTCACTTCAGCATTGTGCAAGAAAGTGCATACGGCTCTCCTACGTTAAAGGTTAATGCTATATATTTAGTGCTCCTAATGGCTTAGGTAGGCCAGGCTTCAGTGGAGCCGGGCCCGGTCTGTCAAAATTCTCTGGGGCCCAGCCTGGCCGGGCCGGACCGGACCCTCCAATAGCCCATATAAGCCTTTTCCCGGCTACCTGATGGACAGGCATATATGGCCTTGGCCGACCCACTCACAACGAGCATCCACGCCGCCGTATCAACAGCAAAAATTCAGGGTAAATGTTTCCCAATTATGATAAGTTACCCAATAAAAAATAAAAATAAAGGAACAATTTCGCCTTATCAGCAAAAAAATAATACCAAAAGATCCTAGAGATAGTGAATTAACTAGATATAAATAGTTTACAAAATAACACTAAAAAAAATACAACAACCTCGCTTTTTGTTAGCTTGGGGATTTAATGCAATTCCCGCTGAAGAGGCGAAAAATAGGAGGGAATGATGATGGTATGAAGGCTGTGTGTGCTGGTATCATAGCCCTGGAGGTGAATTTTTAAGACTTTATTGAGATTGGTCGTGTATCACTAGTTGTGTGATTAATTAAGCAGCAATAGCGAAAAGGTAAAGAGGAAGGAAAAAAATCAAAGGCGAGAAAACTTGAAAGAGGGAAGGAAGGTAGTTGGGATACTCCTAAAGCGATCTGTTCTCAATGCTAACCACCAGGCCTGGTAGGCTTTCGTAGGCAGATCGGATCCGGCCTATATCCGCCTATGGCTATTTTCCGGAGTGGCCTGCCTTGGCCTGGACCGTTGGGAACACTGTTAATGACGGTGTCACGATACATGCGCGTGTGGGCGTGTATGAGCGATCACTAGATTGCGGGAAGGGGGGGTAGTTGTATATCAGTCACCTCCTTTGGTGGGTCCCGTTTGTTGGGGTATTCTTGAGGGTGTTTGCTCCTCGATTTCTTTATAGAACTTTAGTAACCGATCTGTCCCCTTTCTCTGTATTTTTTCCACTTGGGCGAGTATTTTATTTCAAACGGACTCGAATACGCTAGGCTGCCCCATAGGGATGATACATTGGGGACAAGAACGGTCCGGTTCAAGAGAATTGCTGACATTGAGAGATCATTAGCAGGGCGCAAGTGTCAGCTCAGAATAGGGGCAGGTGGGTAAGTGGGCTGAGAAAATTAAAAACTGGTATCGTATCATATTATGAAGTCAGGATATCGGAACAATTATCGAGAATTGAAATTTCCGAGTGATATTGCGTGGCCCTCGTGGGCATCTGCAAGTGAAACAATTAGTCTATTCACGATCATGTTCTACCATATCGTGCAAGCGCCACCATTTGTTACACTTAACGCCTTCGAATACATGCCACAGCTTACCCGAGCTCGAACCCGCTAACTATATACTAGGAATCCATTTATTCATTCGGGCCTCTAGCCTTTGTTCCCTCTGCGGGACCTCCGCCCCCAGTCCTAATTCCGCCTCGCCCCCTACGCCCTTTACCCCTCCCATCACCGCCAGTATGGCCACCGCTCGTACCTTCACTTGTAATACCACCTTCACTTACCCCCCCTCGGCTATTCCTCCGGTCACCCCCGCCTCCACCCCTACCTCTGCCTTGGGACTTATCACCCTCGTGCCGTGCCGGCTTCTCCGCAGCTACCGCTGTCCCAAGTCTCACCCGCTCGCATTCTGCATCCCACCATCTCATAAATTCTTGCTCTTCTTGGATTTCCTGCAAGCTTCGCTTCGCAGCGTGGTCGCGGAGAATTCCCTTATAGACCTCTTCCTGGGAAATGATGTCTGCAAGCGAGGGTTTGAGTACTGGTTCCACGGGTGCCATGGACACCGATCTTCGAAGCGTCGCGGACTGCGAAGGAACGGTAGAGGTTGCTGTCTTTGGTAGTGGACGGGATGTGGGGACTGGCGGCTGAGAGCGCGTGGTCTGGGTCGTTGGTATGGTAGGTAGAACTGCCGATGGGGTTGGTGTCGAAACCGCCCGGTTCGTAGTCCGCCCTCCACCGTCTCCGGTCCTCTGTATTGGCGCCTTTGCTATCAACGTGTTAGGTGGTGCAGGTGTTGAGACCTCGTTGGCTAAAACCTCTTTAAGACTGACCCGCGCACCGGTATTCGCGGTTACCCATGCGGGCTTTGCAGAGCTTGCGCTCGGTTTTTGGATCTGGGTAGGAATGGTTGGTTCCGAAGAGGCAGCTACGGCAAGCGCTGCCTGTCGCTTTCGCTCCCTCTGTGATAACTTGGTGGGAGCGAGCTTTTCTTCAGAAGACAGACCGATCGACAAATTAGATTTCCTGGATGAAGATGCTTGCTTCATTATTTCCTTCATATCCAGCTTCCTATCTCCTAGTAAAACCGTAGAAGCTCCCCATGGTTTCGATGGTGTGGTTGGGGTTTTGGTCTGAGTGGGTAAGTCACGCGAACGAGGTGAATCACTAGCTAGAAATTGTAAGTCTGGATTGGGTGAAGGGGTATCAGTGCCTTTGCCCTTTACATCCGGCCAACCGCTTGATGTTCCCGGGATACTAGAGTTTGGGCTAGGATCGCATCCTGTTGGGGCAACTTTGGACGGAGTCCCCGGAGAAGCCCATGCATGCCGAAGCCCCGCCTCCTCAGTATTGGGTGCCTCGGGAGCAAAGCTAAGTCCCGAGCCTTCTCCATCCATATTGAAGATCATTTCACCACCCGCATGTAGCTCAATAACGGGGCTAGCCACCATTCCAATGGACTCCTTGCTTGCTTTGCCTTTTGCCTTTTGAGCATGAGGAGATCCGAAAGGTGTCAGGGTCTCAGTACAGCTTCCTACCCGGCTATTTTTGAGTGAAGTGGAGAGAGGAGCAGTGTCACTCTCTTCCAGTGAATAGGACGCAATCAGGGCTTCCTTTTCCTTAGCCACTACCTCGAGCATATCAGGATATATCTCTCGGAGTAGCTTTTCTTGAACTCCGGTTCGGGTGTGTGGGAAAAGTCGCTGCTGAACGGACTTCACGACCCCACCCAGGTCCATCATAAGATCGGTATCTAATTCGTCGAGGAGGCTAGGAAAATTTAGACAAGGTATAAAATATAAAATACAATCACTTACTGATTTTCAAGCATAGTCTCCATATTTAAGCAGATGTACTGCATGCACATATCTTTAAAACCATTCTCCGAACAGCCGGCCAGGGCCATCAACATATATGCAGCGTTCCTCGTGTTGGCTATCGCCACGCCGAAATTAGAGCCAAGTCATGGATAAGTTGGATGGCCGTGGAACCACTCACTGTAACGTCCTAGAATCTTTTGACACACTTGGCACAGCCTACCCAGCATCAACTCATTCGCAACACTCATTACATCCAAGACAAGGTCTATGAATTCTTCAACCTTTCCACTTTCCATCCCAGCCTTGACGCCATCAAAGCCTTCGACACCCCAGTCCGAGTACAGCCAATGGACCACCATGTCCATGACGGGTTTCGATATATGCTTCATATCAACCTTGACGATGCCCCGCTCGCGCCTCTCCATAAGCCATCGCCCGCCGCTACCGTATAAGGCTTTGAAAAACGGACAGCGAGCCTTCATGATGACTGAATGGACCAACATACTTTCCCCACCAGCAAGCTCGATCATCATATCTGCCGATTCGTTGAATTCCGAGCGCGAAGGACCTGATAGGGCATCTGAAAAATCTCTATTCATCGAGTAGGAAGGGTGAGGCGCTACTTCTAAGGCTTTCGCAAGGTGATCGAGACCGATTTGGGAGGAAATCGATGAAAGCTCAGACCGGATAGCTCTATAATGTTGCCTTCTGGAATAGTGAATGTTGTTTTGGTTCCAAATATCAACAAGGGAATCAGTGTAGACGTAGTACAAAAGAATCAAAAGTGTCTGTAATTTGACGTCCTTGAATACTAATCGCGCTTTCTCCCCGGGGGTGGTCGACGGGATGAACTCGCTGACGGCGCCAATACTCCGGGACCTCTCAACAAAGAGGCTTCTTAGTACTGGCGATCTTGCGACGAGGAAGACTTTATGAGCTGGGATGTCAATATCAGGGCAATCTAAAGTTGACACCAAGACATCACAGTCCTCTAATTCGGGTGATTCTAGATAAGAAAGGTACTCGCGAAGTTCTGCTTTAAAAGAAGAACTCATGAGCCATTTGACAGCGTTAATATATCCCTCCGGTGCCCGTGGAGGTCTGAGGATCTTGATCCTGCTCCTGTCGCCGCCCGGCTGCTTATGATTGTTGAATGCACCAGTGAAAGGTAGGAGAGGTTCAAGATCTTTCCAGAGCATATGATCGTCAACGAACAATCCGGTCTTCATGATATTGGGATCTCTTCTGATGGCCGCATATGCTCCGAAATTGTTGCTTCTAACAACAACAATCTTGGTCAACCCAGGCACCCGTTCGAATTTGTACCGGCTACCCTCAATTCCAGGGGCACGGTTTTCCTTCCTCTTCACTCGCTTGACCCTTCTCCAAACGCTTCCATTCTCTGTGCACAAAATGATAGATCCATCATGACCAACATCTACATCTCGAGCAGCCATGTGTTCCTTCTTCAAACTCCAAACTCTTGCTGTTGTGATCCTACCGGCTCTTGGACCCTTTTCAGCGCTCTCTTTCATTAACGACTCAGCATCGAGGGTGAAAACATCACCCGAAAGACTGAGCACACATAGTGTATCACCCCCACCGATAATCTTGCTTCGGAAATAGCCCCTGCCGGGCATCTGAAAATAGGGTGCGGGAATCCAATCTAATCCTCTTTGGAAAGGAAGTTTCAATTTATAATATCCGAAGTTGGCCAAAATCCAGACCTCTTCATTACTAAGAAGCACTGCCGTAGCTTTATCGATAGCAGCAACATCGCGTATTTCGGATGACGTGGTCAAAAACGTAGCAGCTACTTTGCGAGGTGTTATCTGTGATGCCAGCGTCCTTGCATCCGAGGAGTCAAGAATCCCCAGTTGGCCATCGTTCTTGCCAAATGTGAATAGAGAATTATCGGTAACTAGAGCTGTGTGAATTCTCGATGCTGCGCAGCCAACCACCCTCTCCCGTTTCAGGGGCCCGGAAACTTGTCGTGGAGTGGTCTGGATAGGTTCGTCCTGCGGAACCCTCGGTTGAATGGCGTACCCAAGCTGTCCCCAGGCATTGGATCCCCACGTCCAAACGTCACCTTCGTCGAAAATAACGACGGTATGATCGAGCCCCAAAGCTACTCTTGTAACTCTCCTCTTTGGCAAAAGCGGCGATGTCAATGGACGGAGTGTGAACTGGGTTTGTTCGTCTCCAAATCCCAAGCGTCCTCCTCGACCAAATCCGCAGACATAAAGGTTACCACTCGGGTCACCGGTCAAAACAGCGGTATGAAGCTTAGATAATTGAACATCCGTAATACGTAACGGGGTAAACAATGTTGTGGAGTCGAGCAGTTCTTTGGCATCCCTGTCGGCATTGCGGAATTTGTCCTCAACCATCTGCAAAAGTTGCTTCTCGCTTCTTTGGATTGGCACTCGCTCAGGGTGTGAACGGTCATCTCCATCCGGAAAGCCCAAGGTTAAATTCTTGTTGGATCCGAACGCAAAAACTTCGTCGCCACCATCATCGCCGGAATGAGAAGCCTCCAACCTTTTCCGGCCCGGTGGGAATATGTCTTCGTCTTCTATATCTCCTGAATAAGAATTATTTTTGTTTTTCGGTGAAAATAACTTTTCGATTCCATGAACTGAAGCCTCAAACACTTCAAACGGACTGTCGCCTTCATGATCCTTAATTTTCACAGAGGATAAGCTATTCGAAAGAATGGCTCTGGCAGCAGATATATTCCCGTGATAAAGTGCGCGGTGTAACGCAGTCCATCCTGATTCCAAGTCCTGTACGCACGGGTCGGTGAATGAATGTGACAGTAAGGCCTCCACAAAGGGGAGGCCACCGCCGTCGGGGGCGCTGCAAGCCAGGTGCAAGATAGTCCTCCCAAAAGTATCCAATTCTTTCAGTGATTGTTTTGTAAGAACGATATTCGTTGACGGGGATCCCGGTCTCGGTTTTCCGTTGTTAGTATATTCGTACTGTTTTGATGAGGCGGGAGAGTTTGTCGTCAATCCTCCTGCTGAAGATCCTCCGGCGCCACGGGGATACGAGCTCGAAGCAGAGCCGGCCAGAAGACGTTGAAACTTTCCAACGTCATTCTCGAGATAGTAGCGCCAAAGATGACTACTCATATGCTGGTGAGAAAGGGCTCTCCTGTCGCTCAATTCACCTACCACTATGGGGCGAGGTGAAGAGCGAGAGAAGCGTGGTTGGATTGAGAGAGCTTTCTCAATCCGAATATCCGAGCTATAGGCTGGAGGCGCTAGCTACTGGAGCTCTGGAAATCTTCGAGACAGTTGGTTGACAGGGGTCCGGGGGGGTGGTGGTGGTTGGGTGGTAGAAGAGGGGGAGGGGCAAATTCAGAAGAAGCTCAAAAGTTCAGGAGTGTATTATAAGGGAGGAATAATACGCGTAGAGTGGCGTAATTCAGGAACAGTGCACCGGGACGAGCAAGGTAGTATCGTGGAAATAGCAACGATGATTATTGCGTTTAAAGATTTCTTGCGCACGTACGTTTGGTGGGGGATGATTGGACGAACAATAGGTTTCTGTACAAAACACTGAGCAAAGAGAGTGATTCGCTGGGATCTCTAAGTAACATCAAGACCCAGCATTCATTTTAAACTGTATTAGTACGAGTAACTTGTACTCGAGTACCGAGATTCAATGAAGGCGGGTGATCCTGGACAGGTGACTTTCATTCAAAACTGTCATTGATGAAAATTCCGCCCCGCCCACAAATTTGAAAATAATTGATCCATGTATGATATCTAAAGCCTGACAACCAGCAAGTGTTGTGGCGAGGCCAACTACCGTACGATAAGGAGCTGTGATTAGGTTTCTGACCTCAGAGGTAGCATGCTCGCCCACACCTCAAGTAACCCTAACCTTGGTAAAAATTAAAATTAAAACGTGACTGCAAATTTTCCAATATTGGCCGACACGAACAGTCTTGGCGTTCTCACAAGAGCTGTATAAAAAGCCTCTTCCCCCCGCTCCCCTCTTCTCTCACCATGCGATTTTACTTCATAGGATCATTTCTATAGTAATTCGTCTTATCTGAAACTCTAACCAGAGCCACAGATTCTCCAACCTGGGGGATGACGACTATCTCCTCGAGACCCAAGAGTGAAGCCTTTTTTCCTCCGCTTCGGCGGTGGTGGTATGATCTCGACCCAAATTGCTGTTTGCTCCTCAGAGTAAGCGATGAGGGTGGGCCTCGATGGAAGTCTGACAGGTTCCGCATCACTATGTTTCATTTTTTAACGTGTCAAATTACCTGGATCAGTGCGTTGCATTTTCCATTAGCTCAATCTGTGATTGGCGGCGCTTTCATGGGAGCTTGTGATGATTGATTGTCCTGTTAAGTTATCGGTACGAGTGTTTGTTTGCTCAACTGCACAAACTCCCGACTGTGGTGATACCTGGTATGACATTAGAGCCTGTGCGCTGAGATTCATTCTTCAAACTATAGAGGCTGGACCAGTGTCGATCGAAGTCTGAGGATGTGTAAGAATCAATATTAGTGCGCAAGCTGGCGATTGAAGTGAGGTGCTTGGATTAAGTTATTCCAAGAGCTTTGGACCATATCGTTTACCCGTCGTTCGCCTAAGGGATGAGGCTCCTTCAGTACGAGTTCTATTTCGTATCCTCGAAGTTCATAGGGGGCAGTGATTCTACATAAATACCCGCCCTCAAAAGCCATCATTTCCCCCTTGAGGGGACAAAATTCCTCGTAGACTCTTGCAGAGCCCCCTCTCCCAGTCTTCCACGGTAATGTAACCGCACTGTTAGCAGATACAGGTATCTTCACACAATAGAGCCCCGTTCCGAGTTCTCTCTTATTTTCGGTCGGAGATCAACCACCGCTCCTTATCGAGGTTTGGAGGTAAAGACGAAGCCGGGGCTTGAGCGTCGTCATCTGCACTCAAGTAGACTATTTACTTTGGCCACCCTTCATCATACAGATCATACAGATTCATACCAGCATCGTAATACCGTAGAAACTCGTGTTATCCACTATCTCCGCCAAGTGCCTACTCTCCGTTTTCAGAGGCAAACCCCCCAGAAAGGATTAGTGTTTTCCCCAGTTGGTCAGGTCCGAGTGTCCCAAGTGTGCTGGGTCTCATTAACTGGTATTCGCATTCTGTTAACCTGTCAAACTAAACATATGAGGGCTGAGGCAGAGGCCCGGCGGAGATGGTGAAGCACTCGTGTTCCACCATCTTTGTCAGGCTCCTAGTCTCCGTATTCGGAGACAAAACATCTCGAGGAGGAGTGTTTACCTGAGGCGGCATGGGATGAGCAAATTGAACCCGTTGGGCCCATTAACTGATATTCATTATTTTGTTAACCTGCTAGCCCATCCTCTTACAATTTAGCTCTATTGCTTATTTAAGTAGACACACGGCGCGAGTGCGGTGCTAGGGGGGTTTCTTTCGTGCAGGGATTATTTTGCAAGTTACTTGAAACCTATATTTCCTTTTCGCTAAATCTCGGTTGGTACTCGTACAGACTGCGTTTGCATCATGCGTGCTCGTATTATTCAATGAGAGCAAGGTATGGAACCAAGGTATGGGGTTTGGAAAATTTCTCCAAGTATGATATTATGATAGCCACAGGAGCCAGTCCCATCTGCTATTATTATGGCGCTCTCTTCTGGTTGCCCAGCCAACCTGGCTGACACCTTCGATCTGCAAACACAACACACGAAAATATTTGACAGCTAGGGTCTGCCCGCCTTTCCGAGAGAGCGGGCGCTATCTGTGATTCATATCATACCATCTCATCCCTTCCACCCACATATCTTTATCCAAGTTTGTGTGGATGGTTTTTACATTTACATCTCAGGCCTCCAGCACAAGAACGGATTTGTTAACCTTCATCTTCGCGTCTAACGAGCCCTCTTCATCCCTTTAACTATAACACTCCCGCATACACAATGAGTTCACCACCTCCACATAAGGCTCAAGCTACTTCAACGTCCTCTTCCTCCTCGATTTCTGGTCCCTACGGACCCCGGAATACTTTGGATAAAGGTACCCCACCGGGATTTGTTGCTGTCGATAGTCGTCCTCATGAGCCTCCGAAGTTTGGCTCAACGACTCCTATGAAGTCAACCATTGCACCGATCTCAGGGATTCAGGCCGGTACTGCGGTAAATCGAAGGCTAGACTATTCGGGGTCAGACTATACTAAGAACGATGGGCATGGCAATGCAGAAGAACGTAAGTATTTGGGTTTCCTTTTGCAAAACTAAGGGGTTCTCTTGTTTCTTGTGCTGTTTGCCTACAACAGGGCGCGTGGATCAGAGATCCTTGGCTGACCTTTTCGGCAACAGCTCGCCGACATGTCCCTGCCGTGATTGCCAGAAGAGATGAGTTTATGCAACCTTTGCCTCTTGGTGGGCCTAAAGATGCCTGGAGACCTCGCAAACCGACAAACCCGACCAATGCAATTGATCTTACGGCTACCGATGACCAACTCCCTGTCGTCATTCCTCGTCCTCAAGGTGCCCCCAGCTTTCATTCTTCCTATCGGGGAGGCCCTTCGAGTTCTGGATTTACTTCTATCAATCAAAGTACACAGAATGTGATTGACCTTACTAAGCAGAATAGACGCTTCCCGCCTACATTTTCTATACCTGGAGGGGGTGCCATCCCGGGCGCAGATGGAACATATTATGGTGGGACTTATGTCGACCATGAGAGAACCACCGAGAGTATCAAGGAGCTTTTAGAGGGGATTAACGATTTCCCTGCGACTAGAAGAAGCCGAAGAAAGAAGACTAAGAAGATCATTGCCGACGAAGACAAGGAATTGACCAAACTAATGAAGGAAATGAATACCGAGGAAGGTGGCGAACCAGCCCTAGAGGAAGGAACAGGAGCGAAGGTAGAAGCCGAGGGGGAGCAAAAGGCAGATGAGGGGCAGGAGGAAGGGGAAGAGGAAGAGGAAGAAGAGGAGGGGGAAGAGGAGGAGGAGGAGGAAGAGGAGGAGGATATGAGTGTGGTTGAAGGCCTGAATGTCACGCTTCTTCCTCACCAGATCCGTGGTTTGGCTTTTCTGCTTAGTCGGGAAGAGGGGAAGGCTAGAGGTGGTATTCTTGCGGATGATGTGGGTGCTGCTCCCCTGGCTCTTAGGTGTATAAACTAATGGCGATGATAGATGGGTCTTGGGAAAACAATTCAATCAATTTCGCTTATTCTCTCACATCCGCACCCGAATTACCCGCTTACTGGCTCTCGTTCTGTACTTTCGCCTCAGTCGAAAAAAGCAGCTGCGAAATTGCCTTCCGACCTGGAGAAGGGAACTCTCGTCGTTGCTCCATTGGCTCTTATCAAGCAATGGGAGGCAGAAATCGCGAGAAGGACAACTGGTTCCCATAAAATGCGTGTTTGTGTTCATCATGGCCCTAGCCGTGCCAAGGATCCAAGTCAACTGCGACGATACGATGTTGTAATCACGACCTATGATGTTATTCGTTCCGAACATAAGGATTCCTCCTTTACCGAGGGGGGCGATGGGCACGGGCAGCAAGTCGGATGTTTCGGTTTACGTTGGTGGAGAATTATACTTGACGAAGCACATACGATCAAAAACAGGCTTGCCAAAGGTTCACTCGCTGCTTGCGCACTAAGGGCCAGATACCGTTGGTGTCTTACAGGAACGCCGCTGCAAAACAAGATCGAGGAGCTTCAGAGTCTTATTAAGTTCTTGAGAGTTGCCCCATTTGATGATCTTGCAGTTTGGAAGGAGCAAATTGCTAGGCCGATGACTCAAGGTCGCGAGGGTGTCGCATTGGAGAGACTCAAAGTAGTTTTGGGGGCAATTATGCTTCGGAGAACCAAAGATGTCCTCAGGAAAGACGGCGAAAAGCTTGAGGCGGAAGGCGGTATAAGTAGGATGAAGCTTCCCGCGAGAAAAATGGAAAAGGTCGCTGTTCACTTTGACGAACGGGAGAAGGAATTCTACGAAAAGCTGGAAACCAGGACAGAGGAAAACTTGGAGAAAATGTTGAGCGGGTTTGGAGCAGTCGGTGGCAAGGGTGGTGTCAATATGACGAGTGCTTTACTTTTATTGCTGAGGTTACGGCAAGGTAAGTTCCCTTGAGATCCCGTATAGGTTTCAAAGTTAATGAGTATAGCTTGTAATCACCCCCAGCTTGTGGCGGGAAAAATTCACAAGGATAAGGAGTCTGGGCTTGGTTTGGCTACGCCTCGTAAGAAGTCAAACAAGCCGGCCACGGTCGTTGATGATGTATTGGATGATGAGCTGGCTGGATTGCTTGGTGGGCTTAGTGTCGATGCCAAAAGGTGCGATGTTTGTTTTTCGGACCTGACAAAGGAGGAATCACGACGGGGTGAGGCAAGATGCGCTCATTGTCGGGCGGATCTGGATGACCTCTCAAGGTCTGCCAAGAAGGCAAAGAGAAAAGGGGAGAAGATTAAGGCGAAAAAAATGAAGAATAGGGGGAGACCAATCGTCCTCGATAGTGATGATGAAGAGGGCAACCCTGAGCTAGACGGTCATGCAGAAGACGAAGAAGACGACGATGAAGGGAGCCAAGCCGAAGAAGGAACAGATACGTCAGATGAGGACGATGATATTAAACCAAGAGCTCGCAAAGCTCACGGTCTTATCGATGATGAGGCTGAAGAGGCATCTGAGGAGGAATCTGATGAGGATTGTCCTAGTCTTACCATTTCCACGAAGATTAAGTATCTTTTGGCTGTCCTGAAGAAGGAACTTAAGTTGAAGAACAAGACTATCGTCTTCAGTCAATTCACTAGTATGCTGGATCTTATTGAACCTTTCCTACACAGGAAAGGAATTACGTTCACTCGGTATGACGGGAGCATGAAAAATGACGACAGGGAAGCTAGTTTAAGAAGGCTGAGGGGAGAGGGAGAGTATGCACCTCGGGCCGGGAGAGAAGATAGAGACTGGTGCGGGGTCTTGTTATGCAGCTTGAAGTGCGGTGCGTTAGGATTAAACTTGACTGCGGCTTGTAGAGTGGTTATATTAGAGCCGTTTTGGAATCCGGTTTGTCGTATAACCCTATTTATGTTTCAAAGCTAATCGCCGGATATAGTTTGTCGAAGAACAAGCCATCGATCGAGTCCATCGTATTGGTCAGGAAACTGACGTAGTCGTTTACAAGATTACCGTTGCTGGCTCAGTGGAAGAACGTATCCTTCAACTCCAGGATCAGAAGAGAGAGCTTGCAAAAGCAGCATTTGGAGATGGTGATGGCGGCCTCGGAAATGCTAAGGCAGCCAAATTGAGTATGAAGGATATCCTATATCTTTTCAGGCGCGACGCCGAAGGAGTTAATTCGTCCGCTGATGCGCGGGGTTTGGGCGCTCGCACTAAAATATTGGGCAAGGGACCTAGCAGAGGGGACGACGAGAGGGGCGTAGCTTATACCCGGGAGGTGTCGGGGAGATATGTTACTCCGAGCGCTGAAGAGGAGCGAGAGAGAAAGAGGGTGAACGAGATCTCTAATCCTTATGGTAGGAGGTAATCGTTCATCTGTGATTTTGTTACTTTAGTTTCGTTGTTACACTCAGGCTGGAATAGTGCATGGGTATGGGCTACTCCTTTACGGTATCATAAAAATTAACGTTCAACTATTTAACCCTGAAACTCTTTGTTTGAACACCCGTGATGAAGTCGTAAGCTATTATCCTTCGAATATGCGCTACACAATGGAGACTCCTGCCGCTTAAGGTACTTCATCCCAATGCAATCAGGGCTTGATAGATCCTCGCAACCTATGCCCACTCATAAGCGATCACTCGATGACATGCAGTGTGACAAAAAACAAATGACAGGCCACATACCACGATTTTGTGGCAATGAAAGGTTAAGTGCGTGCCCCTCAGCGTTAGAGGGCTATACAGCCCTGCCTTTCTGCCTAACTGGACTTATCACCCGGCCTACTATGAATACTGGCTTCCCTAAAGCGGGCGCTGGAACTTCACGGCCTTTCCGAAATGCCAAGCCCCTATGATACATCAAATGAGAGCAAATAAAAGCTGCTTTAAGGCCCAGAAGAATCGGTCAGGTCATGACCATGGCTGGTTGTGCCAGCAGTGCCGGGCAGGGGGCCCCGAAGCCTTCCGGCACATGATAGGAGGCTACCTACCCCCCTGGCCGGGCCGCGGAAAGGGGAGGATCCAGAGCTTTTCAGCATAGAGGGAGAGCCTACCCCTTCGAAAGAGTAATAAGGGGAGGAAGGGGGATGATTGGGAGAGTTTCTTCCGCCGTGAGACATGTGAGTTTTCCTTTTGAGGTACTGTAATATCATACTAAGTTGGAGGGTTTATTTTGGGATTTTGAGGCGAATTTTGCTTTAGCGGTGTGCGATGGGATGGTGTGTATGATACGAGATTTCCCGGGCGCTTTCTGGGATTTTCTTGTAGTTTTGCGAATGGATTTAAGGACGTATTATATTATATTATATAAAAAGGCTTAAGTTAGTCAGATTTCATTCCTTCTTTCTTCAGGTCGAGTTTAGTTAGAGCTTTAGCACATTTATACAAGTGTAACGGGGAACAATTACTGTTGGGACCGTATGAGGCTATCGTAGCTCATTGAGATGGTCGTGAACTACTACTTCCTTTGAGGTTGTTTCTTTTTTCTTTTTGACTCTCCCTCTGCTTGGTGTCTCCTGGGGGTAGTGGGGGTTGTTGATCAAGGCTGCACTGGCTTGAAATCAAGAAAGGATCCTCGTAAGATCCTTGGCTGTATTTCTTTTCTCAATTCACTAGGGGAAAGAAGGCTGCTAGCGAGAGTGCATAAAAAAGTTTTCTTACAAATCAGTCGTGAGAGAATATCACCAGAGATATGATACAGCACGCTTATTCCCTTTGAGTCGAGTGACATGTTGTGCTTGCTGCTTTTCCTCTTCCGCCTCTTTATTCCCCCATTCTTCGCGGATGCCTTTTCTTGGAATTCGGCTACTAGTCTGACCTTCCGACAATGTTAGGGACTCGGAATACATCACTCCGCCAAAATATAGGAAGGTGTTATTGCAGAGGGATATGTTTTCGTGCCCAGCATCCGAGTCCAATCTGTGTGGTAAGGTGTATGTATATACCAGAACACTTCCTAGGGGTCCCCTCGGCTTATCGAATTTTCTAAGCCCAAGCGGGTCAAAAGCCAGGAAAGGCTATCGCTCTATTCTCCCACTAACTTAGTGCTGAAAAGGTTTTCACAGGGTATCATATATAATTTGTTTTAAAAGTTAATCTTTGTTCGAAGGCGTTAACTCATAGGCTTTGTGAAAATTTCACAAACTTGGAGGTGGAACTTTACTGAACCATATAAATTTCAATTCCAAAGAGCATCTATAGGTGGATAGATAATAAAGATGGAAATTGTAAAAGTTATCCTGCATGACCATTTTATTTTATTTTAAATAACTGGTTAGGTTAATGGTTTTCAGTTTAACACTTAAATATTATCGTTGATATGAGTACTGATCTAGAACTAGGGCAACCCGAGGGACGACTTGCCGGCCCTGCCATATCATTCCAACATTAGCTCCCAAACCCCCCTCCCTCCTGAATACTAGAAAACCAAATAAAGCGAAACCTCCTCATCATTGTAACCCAGGCCACGCCGACCCCTTCCCATTCTCAGAAAAAGATTTCCAGGCAGGTCTCCTCAATGAGAGGTGATAGCCGTTGATCTCTTTCCCTGCTGCCGAAGCGCTTACCCACTGATCCGGGGGTGATTGGCGGGGGAGGAGATTGGGTTTGGCACGGGGTTTTAGGTCGAACTATTGTTCATCCATCTTACCTGCTTAGGTGATGGGCCTGAGGGCTTTGGAGGTTTCGGGCGATAGGGAGGTTCTATCCGCTTTCGTGGGTGGGGGGCGGATTCGGCTTCTTAGTAGTCGAGTGGAAGTAAGTTGTGGTATTGGTGGGCATAGTATTTAAATAGGAGTGGTATCTGTTGGAGAGCATAGAATGACCGAGCCTTATACCGGGGACTTGGGAGGGCTCCGGAACTCCGTTCTATCTGAGAAGCCAGGAGGGATCCGCTATTTATGCAGTGGGACAGCAACATATATTGGCAGTGGAAAAGAGATCAAAGGAAGAAATACGGAAGATAGGAGAACATAGATGGGAACGGGTTCCTCCACATTGATGCTGAACTATGTGCTAACATAATATGGCAATTCACCCAGCCCGCGCTCTTGGGAACCCTACCGAAAAATCGCCGGGGGTGAAAATTGCCTCCAATCTAGGTAAAGTAATAAAAAAGTGCTTAATGATTTATCCCCAAACAACTGCAAGAACTACACTAGGATAGCATGCTTTACAGAAAGGTAACACGGCTTTGGGTGTCAAATGTAAATAGAACAAAACCAATGATAAACCAAGAATTCGAGAAGACAAGGCTGACAAGCTGCTCCTCAACCCTTTCCCCTCTACACTAGAAACTGAAATCTGCGACCCCATCCCAGTTAGAGTCTCCATCGGTCAGATCCGGCAGCCAGGCAAGTGCTTCGGGGTACTAGTATTGTAAACAGTGATTAGCTTCGACAGAAAAAAGTCGGGAGAGTGGGGAAATCGAAAGTGTACCTTTATCGAATCCAACAAGTCCTCCAACTCGATAGTGGCTGCTCTCATCTCTTCATCCGTTACCTCCTTCTCCTGCTCCTGCTGCTCTACTACCATCATCTCCTTCCCTTGCATCTGTATCTGCAGAACTCCCTCAGCATCGGCCACGGTATCTTCACCAACATCAGTATTGCCAGCAGGTCCACCTCCATAGTGCTCATCATCTCCGGCCATCCCCACTTCCATCTTATCATTCCCTGCCTCTCCTTCAACCATCTGTACTTCTTCCATCATCTTCTTATTCTCCTTCTTAATCCTATAACTTATGGTCCTCACAACCTGATTAGCAATCGAATAAATGCTATCGTTGCCAAAGTTAGTCCACCAAACCCTTGAGTGCTAGGAAATAAATCAAGAAGGAACATACCCCTCATAGTCGACTGGCCAAGCCAACTTCTTCCCACCCTGAGGGAAAAACTTTGGCCCAAGCTGGAGAAGAACATTATGGAGCCATTGACGATAAGCCTCCCTGTTTTCCGTGCTGGCGAAACACTGGCCCCCGTATCCGGGGAAGCCAGGGAGGGCCATCACGGACTCGACATAGACTTTTAGATCAAAGTATTCCCTTGGGGTCATGCCGATTTCGATGAAGTGCTTGGGGGTTTTGGGTGCATAGCCTGTTTGCGCACACTTTCTTCCCATTATTGCGGTTGTGGTTGGATGTCTAATCCTTGTGAGGCGTTGAAGGTGTTGTTGTGTTGATGATAACCGCGTAGTAGTGGTGGTAGTAGTGGGTGGTGGTGGTGGTGGTGGTGGTGGTGGTGGTGGTGGTAGTGGGATGTTTTCTGTTGGTGGTGTAGGAGGTAGAACTTATATAGTCGTCGTGAGAGTGGTGATGTGTGGGAGTGGTGTATCGGTCTTGAGCCCTGGGCGAGTGAGTTGTTGTGACCGTGAACTTTTAAAAGTCACCTCTCCACAAGTCGCACTGTGGATACAGCTTCCGCTGTGCGCTCGCCCCCTATCCAAGAGAGGGAATTTGGGACGTCTTAGTCTCGAGTCCAATTATTCGAGTTCTTAAGGTATGCGGGTATAGCCATCTCGAGGGTTTGGACTGCCTGGAGGCCGAAACAGTAGTGCAACATTAGGCACGAGCCCAAACTTTATTCCTGGCGTTTATTAGCATTCTAGAAGCCGATCAGAATTGGGAATCGGGGGCGATTGTAAACGACGAGTACAGTAGATAAAGTTGTGGCATTCCGTTATCGTTCCACATCGGTGCTGGGACTCTGGAGCTACGTTCTGAAGTGGTAGTAGGCCAATGTCACTCTTCTAGCCTACCGGAACTGTAAAGAGCTCCCTCCTAGCATAATATCTCCTGGCAAGAACGACAATGACCTAATACGGCTGTAGTTCCTGAACAAAAGCCATCGCTAGTGCGCCCGAGTGCCGAAAAACACGCCAAAAAGACCGAAATTCGGAGTCTCTGAAACCCTAATTTGCACTCCCACTTCTTAATCAATTAAGAATTAAAGGTATGCCAATAGATAGTTCAAGATCTAACAAATCTGGAATTTGAATTTCGATAAGAAATCCCCTTTTGGGGGCAGCACTCACCAATTGAAATCTGGTAGGTGCAGAGAACCCATACGGAAACCCATAGAAAAAGCCGCATGTTTGAGAATAGCTGAATTCGTATCCCCATAGTTCATTCAGTATTGCGCCGCCCACTCCAGTATTGAAATATCACAATCGGGACACCTGGAACTAGTATTTTACCAAGAATTGATCTACCTACAGGGCAGCTGGTCGAGTTCTGGCGCTCTGAAAAACGTCAATTTTGGCGTGAAGGTAGCCGCCAAAGGTGGCTTTGGTCAGGGCACTGTGCCCGCACTCGTGCAACCGGAGAAATGTGCTAGGACGTTGCAGTTGCCTCTCATGAAAAGGCAGTAAATATGTATTTTCTTTTTTGTGTTAACTGAGGGGACTGGGTTTGAAGTGATTTCTATGCCTAGAGGGAGAATTTCAACGACCCAGCCCATTTCTCTTGCACTCGAGCACCGCACTTGCAGTGCAGTACTGAATTTTCCCACGGCACAAATGGTAACTTCCTTCTGCCGGCAGGGCGCCAACATCCTAGCCAACATCCTAGCCAAGCCCTACCCCGCCGCAAGACTCCACTGCAAGACGGGCTTCATCTCCTCTCCTCTGCCCTGTATAACCTCCCCCCTCCACCTCCACTCACTCCCGCCCAAACGAAGCCAGAAAACAAAAAATGCCCCCCCGAACAGATCTCACAACCTTCCATGCTCACCTCCTCTCCAGCCGGCGCATAATGGCCCTCTGTGGTGCCGGCCTCTCGGCCGCCAGTGGGTTGCCAACCTTTCGCGGAGCAGGAGGCACGTGGCGGAACTACGAAGCGACCATGCTCGCGACGCCCGAGGCATTCGAAGCGGACCCGGGGCTCGTCTGGCAGTTCTACAGCATGAGACGCCACATGGCTCTCACTGCCAATCCCAACGTTGCTCATTTCGCGCTCGCGGAGCTGGCAAGGAGAAAGGGCGGTGATGGAGGGTTTCGGACTCTGACGCAGAATGTTGACGGTGGGTTACATTAATTGTATCACGGGTGGAAGTTAATGGGGAGATATCGTAGGCTTATCTGCGCGTGCGAATCATCCGCCGGAAACTATCGATTATTTACATGGGCATCTATTCGACGTCAAGTGCTTCGGCCAAAGCTGCGATTACAGAGTGCAAGATTTCCGCGATCCGATCATTCCGGAGCTTGCAGTGCCACTGGCGAAGCAGAGTCTTGCGCGACGTGCCCCTGGTCCGGAGCCAGATGCCCCGGAGGGAGATGATGAGCGATTAGTATATGATGAGAGCGCGCCCCTAGAGCCGATACCTAGAGAGAGAATCCCCAAGTGTCCTAAATGTTCGCTTCCCCTCCTCCTCCCCTTTCATTCTTACATTGCGAATAACGCCTAAAATGAACTACCTATCATACAGGTAACAACCTCCTCCGCCCTGGCGTCGTCTGGTTTGGAGAAATGCTTGATGAAGACATGCTTGTTAGCATCGATCGGTGGATCGATAGTGGGGTTGATTTGTGCATTGTTATTGGGACGAGTGGGAATGTTACCCCCGCCGCCGGGTAGTTTATCCCGTTCACATTTTCACACCGATCGAGGGGGCTAACGGCGGCTAGCTATGCCCACCAGATCCGCCAGAGCGGTGGAAAGGTGGCAATTGTAGACTTGGATGTCAATGCAGGAGGCTGGCGAGGTGGCAAAAAATCGTTTGATTGGGTATTCGAGGGTGATGCTTCCAAGGTGAATCCCCCCGGTGGCCGAAGAAAAAAGAGCAAGCGGGATGAGCGAGTTTACCGTATAATCCGGCAAAAGTCGGATTCGCGCTAGTGACGATTTTCTTAAATTTGCCCAATCACTATGGCCTATGTTTAAACTGTGGCAAACTGTGGCAAGTTGGAGTTCTTTGGTCCTCCCGTTGGCTCGGTTGCCTGAGTTTAACTTTAATTCGCTTTAGTTCCAATCCGACTTTTGCCGGATTATACGGTATGTGGCAACGATGTTAACTATTTACTCATCACTACCCTCAGATTGTGCCGGAGTTGCTAAGGCCACTGATTGGAGAGATTACGATCCCAGACGACCACCCTGCAGCTGCAGGAGCTTGAGTTATCATCACTCGTATCCTAACCCAACTCCCGTATCACCCCACACTCGCCCGGCCGTAAATCTCCACATCCCGATGGAAGCAGACAACTTCCCTCTCCCCTCTCGGCATGCAGGAAACGCGACGTTCCGACTGGGGGGGTGTAGTTGCTTTCGGCCAGTCGGGAGCGGGATTGCTTAATTAGTCGTTTTCGTTCGTTCGTTCATTCGCTTTGCGCGGGTAGGATAATGGCGGGGTTGAGCGGGGCTGTTTTTCCATTTTCGAAATGAATGATGCAGTTGGAACACGAGTAGACACCGCATACAGGCACTCTATTGTATTTGCTTGATTGACCGTTCGCAGTGATTTGTAGTATCATACGCTTGGGAACTCGGCCGGTCGGTACTCTCCCCGACCAACGTACAGTAAAAAAAATTATAATATCGTACCGGTAGTTAGAGCTCAGGCTAAGACGTCAAGGATTCCCTCCTTTAGATTAAGGGGAGAAAACACAGCGAGGAAATACTCTTCCAACCCGACCCTACCAAAAGATCCGACTCCAACATCCTGGCGCGAGGTCTAATTATTCCCAGGCTTACGGGTACCTTCAAACACCGGTACCATATAAGTCCGAGAAAGGCGGGGGGTTATTTTGCCGATCGACTATCCTTGTCCTCTACGAAAACATCTCCCTGCATATGATACTCGCAATTCTACCCAGATAGACCTAACCCTAGACCCCCGCTTCCTTCCCCTGAGGATACTGAAGGAGAGTGCCGGTCTGATGCCGTACGATATGGTGGGGGACATCTGTAGCCGGAGTACTTTGCCAAGCAAATATTACCCATCTTCAACCGCCAAAGGATTTTCAACCACCAGTCCAATGAGAATTATGGCTCTATTAGGTGGTAGGGCAGGTCACCCTCTACACCTTAATAGAGAGAAAATAGAAATATCTCAAGTTTTCATCGAGATATTAGGGTTTAAAGGTAGGTCAAAATTTGGTAGGAGCAAGGGAATGTCCGGGACAGGTTAATTACTGCTAATTTCCTTGGTGATGACTGTTAATAGAAATTTGCCAAGATATTAACCTTGGAAAAGACCAGTCTTGGCAGATTAACCTACTGTTAATAAACTAGGATGGATGTCCGCCTGTTCCGGCTACAGAGGTCCCCCACCATAGGGCTCTCGGTACGACAGGGCTTTGAAAAAAAGTAAGCGGCTAGGAAGTTGCTATCGTAATCGAAGCCACATGCGACAAGTAAAATAGTATGAACCATGAGGACTGCATATGTGACAGACCACCCTACTATTGCACATTGTGAGAAGCGCCATACCGGTAGGCCAGGACAAAGCTTTACAATACCGGTAGAAGGAAAAGAGGGGGAAGACACGGTTCGCATGGTGTTGGTAGCCTAACCACGATCATGACCTCTTGAAGCCGCAAGCGAAATACGATGGGGATGGCTCTATCCTCTCTGTTTCTTAACAGTAGGGGTAGGGGAAGCCTTACCGGTAATTATTATAAATGCCTTCCATCCCGGGATGTCTTCATTTACTTACTCTACAGTTGCATTACATGTATCGTCGGGATCTAACCCTTGGGGGCAACTTTCTTGCAGATCTCGCTCGTCTAATTGGGTCACACCTATTATTTTACGAAAGCTGGTGAACCGCTAATTAAGATTAACCCGCAAACGATCCCTGTCTTGTGTGCGAAAATATTAATAATATTATAATTATCTCCCTTGCCACTTGTATGATATGATACCCGGTTCTATCGGAGGTAGCAGAATACCATCAGGGCTTCACCCCGGTGCAAGCAATAAATGTATGGCCGGCACTGGTGCTTTTAGAATTCTCTTTAAAGTCAAAAAACAATTAACATATATTTGCTCGAGTACTTGTAGAGAGCCTGTGTCGCTTGGGATTTGTTGGTAAATCTCTTTTTTTGGGGGGGGAGGGATCCTGCAAAGGTGCATTGAGATCGTTGCTTACGGAGTACTAATATCCTTGTTGGAGACTCAGGGGGTGATTTTTCTTTCGCACAGTCCACATTTTTATCCACCATATATCTTTAGGACTCTCTCTGTCCTAAAGGAAATATAAGTAAATCCGATTCGCTTTTCGAGAAATATTTAGAATTACTGGGAAATTTTATGGTCGTGTTTTCTCAATTGGAAGGTGAAGCATCATTTCATCGACCGCTATGATAGGTCTGCATTTTGTTCGAATAAGGAAAGGTTGATAGTATTACAAGTTTTCGTATTCTACTAGGAGGCCTCGGATTGGGTGATACCGGTAGAGTAATAGGTTTTTTTCTTTCTCTTTTGCGCCCTAACGGCACCAGGCAACGCGCATCAAACCATGACGTTGTGCACCCACACAACGTGGGGTTGGTTAACTTTACTACCTACCTAACTTGTTCCAGTGTGCCGGACCTTTTCCCTGAAAGACTTATTAATCCCACTGCTTTGTCTGATAATATTCGAGTATAACGGGTGTGTGCGCATCCTCCTATCATGATGCTCACACTTAACTTCGCACTCAATTCGGGTGAAAGGTGCAGTGAATGAATTTGAGTCAAAGGGTCGTTTTTGAGTGGGGGACCGTGGCCGTAGAGCGTTGTGGTCAGCGAACGGTGGAGGAGGTGAGGGGCTTCGGGGTTCGGAGAAATTGCGCTCCGTCAATCGGATGTGGGTGGAGGGGATGGGGGGGGAGGGATAGAAGTGCATATTGTCGGCAGTGGGTTAGATATAATGTAGCGGTACTGGGTTCCCTCTCTCCTCTTTCTTCTTCTTCTTACTCTTTCCCCTTGGTTTAAGTTGCTGGAGAGAGAACTAGGTGCGGAGAGAAAGGAAGAAAGAAAGAGATTCTGTAAATCCTGTCAATTGATTAATTAGCTATGGCGGACAGACCAGTTGTCGGACACTCCTCCTCATCGCGAACAGCTCAAGAAGAAACACCACAATCGGAACCCCTCTCCTCCGCCAGCCGTGAGTCCTCTGAAAAACCTACGGCCGACAGCAACATCCCCCAAATTCCTCCCCACCCAACGAACAACGACTTTTCGCCCTCCGCCTCCTCGGACCAAAAACTAAGACGAACCCCCACCGCCTCAAGCATCGGTCCCAACCCCCTATCAGCCATAGAAACCATCCGGCCAGCGCCCCCCAACCGGCAAGACACCAACCTAACACGAAGAGCCTCACAGCTCAACGAGGATGAAATAATCCGTATCCTCTCCCGGCGCAAAACCAATTTCTCGTCCGTGATCGAAGATCACGGCGCCGAGGCTAACGCTGAGATCGAAGCCTTGCTGTCCTCCATCTTCGGCAAGTCTAGGCAGCAGGAGAGCCAAGGGGAGCAGCATTTGGGGGTTGTGTTTAAGGATGTTGTTGTCAAGGGACAGGGTCTTGGAGCTGCTCTCCAGCCTACGAATGGGGATTTCTTTCTCGGGCCGTTGAGGGCGATCAGAGGGCTTTTCCCCGGAGGGAAGAAATTCAGGAGCAATGGGGATGCAGTTAGGACGCTGATTCATGGGTTCTCGGGGTGCGTGAGGCCTGGTGAGATGTGCTTGGTTTTGGGAAGGCCTGGGAGTGGTGAGTTGTACTTCGTGATGCGGCTTCTTGCTGGGTGAGCGGCTAATTGGTGTGGTAGGTTGCTCAACGTTTTTGAAAGTTATTGGGAATCAGAGGAGCGGATATGTAGAGGTTAATGGGGACGTAACGTACGGTGGGACGGACTACAAGACTATGAGGAAGAAGTATCGTGGGGAGGTTTTGTACAATCCCGAAGATGGTGAGTCCCCCCCCATCTTGGACACATTCTACATGCCACTAACTCATGTTGCCTAGATCTTCACTATGAAACCCTAACAGTCAAAGACACCCTGAAATTTGCCCTCGAAACCCGCACTCCAGGCAAGGACTCCCGACGCGAAGGAGAGTCTCGAAAGGACTACGTGAAGGAATTCCTCCGCGTGGTCAGCAAGCTATTTTGGATCGAGCATACATTGGATACCAAAGTCGGCGGTGATATCGTCCGTGGTGTCTCCGGGGGTGAGAAGAAACGTGTCTCAATCGCCGAAGCAATGGTCACAAAAGCATCCGTCCAATGCTGGGATAATTCTACAAAGGGCCTCGACGCGAGCACCGCAATTGAGTATGTTGGGTCTCTCCGTACGCTCAGCAACATGGCGAACATTTCCACACTCGTAGCACTCTACCAGGCTGGCGAGAGCCTTTACGAGCTTTTTGACAAAGTGCTGTTGATCGACGAAGGGCGGTGTGCATACTTCGGTTCTACAGAGGATGCAAAGGCGTACTTTGAAGGGCTGGGCTTCGTGTGTCCGTCCCGCTGGACTACGGCGGACTTTTTGACTAGTGTTACAGACAGGCACGAGCGACAGGTAAAGCAAGGCTGGGAAAACCGGGTTCCCCGCAACGCAGAAGAATTAGAGCGGGCCTACCAACAATCCGAAATCGCCGCCGCCACGCAGAAGGACATTGCGGAATTCGAAAGCATCGTGGCGGCACAACAGGAAGAGCGCCGACGCCAGGCCACAGAAAGGGCCAGAACGAAGAACTATGCTATCCCCTTCCACGGCCAAGTATATGCATGCACGAAGCGCCAATTCTTGGTCATGACTGGCGACCCTGTGAGTCTGTATGGTAAGTGGGGGGGTATTTTGTTCCAGAGTTTGATCGTTGGCAGCTTGTTCTACAACCTACCGCAGGATTCGAACGGGGCGTTTCCCCGCGGCGGTATATTGTTTTTCACTTTGCTGTTTAATGCTTTGCTTGCACTTGCGGAACTTACGGCTGCTTTTAGTTCCGTGCCTATTCTGTTGAAGCATAAGAGTTTGTCAGTGTCTCCCGGCGACTTCGTGCGGTAGGGTGAGAACAGGTGATGCTGATAGTTGAGCGCAGCTCGTTTTACCGTCCCTCAGCCTACGCCATCGCTTTACTCGTCGTAGACCTGCCATTGTGCTTCATTCAGGTTTTTATCTGGAACATAGTTGTGTATTTCATGTCCGGTATGCTTCTTCAGGCCCTCACATAAATATCGCCACATTGTTAACGTATCTAGGTCTCCAACGCACGGCGTCCCAATTCTTCATAAGTCTCCTAATTACATTCATCATAACGGCCAACATGTACTCCTTCTTCCGCATGATCGGCGCCTTCTCCGCGAGTCTCGACGTGGCAACCCGCATTACAGGTGTCGCCATTCAGGCACTTATAGTCTACGCCGGCTATCTAATCCCTCCCTCGTCAATGCACCCCTGGTTCTCTTGGCTCCGCTGGATAAACCCAATCCAGTACGGTTTCGAAGCTCTCATGGCGAACGAGTTTTATAATCTCAATATGCAGTGCGTCCCCCCAATGTTAGTTCCCGTATTTCCGGGCGTGGATCCGCGGTATCAGTCGTGTGCGATGCAGGGAAGTCAGCTTGGGGCCACGGTCGTCCGTGGAGAGGATTATATCCACACGCAATTTTCTTACTCCCGGTCGCACCTTTGGCGAAATGTCGGGATTATCATTGCGTTCTGGATGTTCTTTGCTATCATGACAGCGATAGGACTTGAGCTTAAGAAGCCGAATAGCGGCGGCGCTTCTGTGACCGTATTTAAAAGGGGACAGGCACCGACGGTGGTTCGGAGGGCGATGGAGAAGAAGGATGTCGAGGCTAGTGAAAAGGATCCGGCCGTCATTAGTGATGAGCATAATCCCGAAGAGGCTACGGACGGTGTCGCTAGAAATGAATCTGTCTTTACATGGCAGGGCGTGACTTATACTATCCCAGTCAAGGGAGGGCATAAAACGTTGTTGAATGACGTGAGTGGATATGTCAGACCTGGTAAACTGACGGCGTTGATGGGTGAATCTGGCGCTGGGAAGACAACACTCCTGAATACCCTTGCTCAGCGGATCAGTTTCGGAAAGGTTACGGGCGACTTCTTGGTTGACGGGAGGCCGCTCCCGAAGTCTTTTCAGCGTGCCACCGGATTTGCGGAGCAGCAGGACGTGCATGAGTCTACGGCTACTGTTAAGGAGGCGCTCAGGTTTTCGGCTTTGTTAAGGCAGCCGAAGGAAGTTCCGCTCGAAGAGAAGTATGAATATGTTGAGACTATTATAAAGCTATTGGAGATGGAAGACATTGCCGGCGCTACCGTTGGTAGTCAAGGGAACGGACTGAATCAAGAACAGAGGAAGCGTTTGACCATCGGTGTCGAATTGGCGAGTAAGCCAGAGTTGTTAATGTTCCTCGACGAGGTAAGCACTTCACAACTCATCACTCGGTAGAATTTGCTCACGCAATTCCGAATAGCCCACGTCAGGACTGGATTCTAACGCGGCTTTCAATGTCGTCCGCTTCCTCCGTAAACTCGCCGACTCTGGCCAAGCCATTCTTTGCACTATCCATCAACCCAGCGCTGTCCTCTTCGAGCACTTTGACGACCTCATCCTCCTGAAAAGCGGGGGTCGGGTGGTCTACCACGGGCCACTTGGAAACGACTCGCATACGATGATAAAATACTTTGAATCAAACGGCGCCCCACGCTGCCCCAGGGACAAGAACCCGGCTGAGTACATGTTGGAGGCGATCGGTGCCGGGGACCCCAACCGCAAAGACAAAGACTGGGCCGAAGTCTGGTTAAACTCGGCAAACCACACCAACCGTGTCCAAGAGATCAACCAACAAATAACCGCCCGCCTCTCCCAGACCTCAGAAAACCAAATAGCCGACAGCCGTGAATTTGCCATGCCCTGGCACGCCCAAGTCCGCGCGGTGGTAAAGCGGACATTCGTAAGCTACTGGCGCACCCCCGAATACACAATCGGCAAATTCGCCCTGCACATCTTCACAGGCCTGTTCAACAGCTTCACCTTCTACAAATTGGCACACACGAGCATCGACATGCAGTCCCGCTTCTTCAGCATCTTTTTGACGCTGACCATCTGCCCACCTCTGATCCAACAACTTCAGCCCAGGTTCCTTCACTTCCGCAATCTCTTCCAGGCGCGTGAGAATGCGAGCAAGATATACCACTGGAGCGCTTTCGTCATTGGTGCCATCCTGGTAGAAATCCCCTACAGTATCGTGGCGGGGACGTTGTACTTTGTAGCGTGGTACTACCCCATCGGCTTTCCCAGGGACTCGTTCACGGTCGGGTATACCTATTTCCTAATGTTAATGTTCGAGCTCTACTACGTTTCCTTCGGCCAGGCCATTGCAGCGTTCTCCCCGAACGAGCTACTGGCGTCGCTGCTCGTACCCATCTTCTTCCTATTCGTCGTGGCGTTCTGCGGTGTCGTCGTGCCCTACGCTGGGATTCCAAAGTTCTGGCGCTTTGTGTATTGGATTTCGCCCTTCAAATACTTGGTTTCCGGATTTTTGAGTGTGCTAGTGCACGACGTCCCAGTGCGCTGCGGCAAGAATGAATTCGCGAGATTCAACCTACCACCCAACGTCGCTAACTGTACCGAATACACCCTTCCTTTCGTGCAGCGCTTGGGCGGCTACGTCGAGCAGGAGAATGACGTGTGTAAATTTTGTCAATACAAGGACGGGGATGAGTTCGTAAGTTTTTTTTCCCCTTCTTACTTGTGGGATGGGGGAGGGGGGCTAATGATGGATGCATGCATTAATCATTTAGGCGGCGAGTTTCCATGTCGAATACCAATACCACTGGCGTGACTTTGGCATCCTATGGGCGTATATTGTGTTTAATTTTGGTGTCGTATTTTTCAGCACCTGGTGCTTTCTTGGGGGGTGGAGGGTGGTTGTCAGAATGTTTAAGGGGCGGAAGTAGGTTGGAGTTCCACGGCAATTGTATTCTTTTTATATTTATTTTTTAATCATCCTCCCTATCTGGGTGAAGTCAACCACGGTCCCCTTTTTGCCCGTTCTTTCCTCTTTGGTTGTTCGCTTGAGCGAAGTAATGCTTTATTCCCACCGACCAGTCCGTCATGTGATTGTACCTACCGTGACCCCACTCCGCACTGCACTGTATCGAAGATCAATCTCGCCAATTAAACCCATTCGACACCGAAGCCTGCCTGCCTACACCATTTCCCCCATCTTCACTCTCGCCACCCCCCCACGCACGCTTCCATGACTTGTAGGGCTACAACTATAACCCAACCGACCACCCCAAAGCGAGTGACGGCCTGTGCATCCCACATCTCACCGAGAGCATCCACAGTTACCCAGCCACGTGAAGTAGAAGTAGAATAACAATGTAGCATACGGTAGCGGATTGACTGTAGAGTAGAGATCCGTTGGCTGGGTAGTTATTAAGCCAGTGATCGACATGCAGACTTTGAAACCACTATTCCGGAACGGAATCTCTTTTCTTTCTTCCCCATCGCACAGGTGTTGTAAAGAATATGATAGTAAGAATTTTCATAAAGGCCGGGTTACGGTAGGGCTGCTGTTTATTAAGTTAATGGTCGGGAAGTATCATATCGTCGGGCTCTCATGTATAAGTGGGATTTCGGGCTGCGATACTGGTATGCCACTTGGGATATCATGGCCAGGTTGCGGTGCCCCCCCGGACCTCCCTCTTGGTTAGTTTTAGTAAGTGCGGTGGGACTTGAGGATGTTGAGATGAGATGGTATTCCGCCCACTTTTTGAAGGGGGGGAGGTGGTATGATCTAATACACGCTCTAGACGCTTCGCATATAGTGTAGTGTATCATAACTAGTACTACCTCGCTTTACTAAGAAAAAAAGCTATGTATACAAGGCAATAAATAGGGAGAGTGGCAGCAGCTGCCCTCTCAAGGTAAAAGAAACGTTTTATTTTTATTTTTATTTTAATTTAATTTTTATTTTCTATTCTTACTTTTATATATATTTTTTATTTTTTTATTTTTTTTCTTCTTTTTTATTTCTTCTTTTTTTTTCTTTCATATTTCTTTCTTTGCCAACCCCCCTCCCATCCGCTTCTGCTACCCGCCGATCGCCAACCTTTAAGGTCTAGAGTCGGATTCTACCACCTCGTAGCAGGATCGATAAACCCCACAGCCCTATTGATGAAGGGCCAAGTTCTTCAATCTCCCAGTCCCCGTAGGGCAGGAGAATTTGACTTCTCCTGCCCTACATGACGGATCGTTCAATATAATAACTGATTGTCAGCATGGATTGAACTCCTGGGCTCCCGCTAATTGCGCAGGAGTGTTAACCACTGCGCCAGCTGGGTATTTCATGAAATGTCAACCTGGGAACTAATATTTATCCTACTGGAAGCACGATTTTGGGATTTTAATGGGTGGGTAGTGTGTCTCTTCCAGAGCTGCTGGTAGATTTCAACGGAGGTGTTTCTTACTCCTTAGGTGTTTGATGAGAGATTCTCTGTGGTTTAAGACAGGATCAGTGCTTTGTGCTCTTGTTACTCTCGTACGATACGATTAGCAAAGCCCCACTCGAGACCTCGAGTCTCCCTACTTGTTCCCATGTATATTAGTATTCCACTATAGCCTTCTACTTGTTCTAGTGTTTTTCTTTTCTTTCTTTCTTGCTTGGATTCCGCCCGGCTTTCTAGGGATGCCTCATTTGTGCCGAGCGGGGGGTCCGCTCCCAGCAAGCAAGTAAGCATCGTGGTGGGTAGTTTAGGTTGACAATATTTCTTATCCCCTTATTAGCTCAGAGATCTCATCCGTCTGTCTGATTGTACACTGGGATCGAATTTTGATAATGACGGACAGTACATATATAGACCAGGAAGGCACGGGGTCGGGATATTTGATTGTAGGAAAAGGGCCATCCCAAGGGTATTAGAGTGTAATCCGTAATGGGACCCCCATTATGATATAGAGACTAGGCGAGTGTGACTTTAAAAAGAAAGGGGGGGCAAGAAACGAAAAGATATGGTGTTTTTCTTTCTTTCCTTCCTTGAGTTTCCTGGCGGGTGCGTTAGACTACCTATTATACGGCCTTACAAGCGCCGGGAGTTAGAAAACTGCCCAGACTCCCTCCCTGTCAAGCCAATGATTGATGCACTAATGGAACGAGAGAAATTTCTGGTCTTAACTAGTAGTCTAAGTTCCTATAATACAACCCAAACTGGCTAGGCTCAAGCTAGCCGCGCTTTAGGAATGTAAACATATTTAGGGAGCGAGCTTTGTTAAAAAGCCTGTGTATCTATAATTGTGTCCACAGAATACAGTCAGTATGCCACAGTGCAGGCATCGTGAAAAATTGATACGGTACTCTAAAGTACTGGGAAATACGAGTGCAGGGTGTAGTGCGGGTAAACGGTATCCTTCGCTCAAACATTTGATGTCGGTTATCTTTTTCGCTCCAAAATCAAAGGCTGATCTACGGTACTCATACAGGGAAAATCCTTTTGCGGCCCGGCGTCTAGCGAGTTCATTCCAATCACTCTGAATAATATTCGGGCTAACGCAAGCTTGTGCGACACTAGAGCCTTATAAGTTTCCACCCCCTCTCTCTCCAGATCCTGGAGATTCCTCGAGCACCGAGAGAAGGCAGAACCCCATTGCACACAATCCCTCTCTATCTCTCACAAAAAAAGAATTCAGATAATAGTTTATAGCACAGATGTCGTCGGGCCACCAGCAGATCACCGGCAATATTAACTCGTTCAATAATATTGTCAACTTCATCACAGAAATAGACCCCGAGGGACGTCAAATTATGCAGTGGCTGTCGCCACTCGAGCCACAGCAACGGCACCAAGGCGTGCGAACCGACCGAGTCGATGGCGTTGGAGGCTGGGTGCTAGAAACCAGCGAGTTCAGAAAATGGCGTGATGCGGAAGATGGTTGTGTTGAGCCAGTCTTGTTTTGTTGCGGGAATCCAGGTGTAGGGAAAACCTATGTCAGGTAGGAGGGGCTCTCCTCCAGAGAAGAAAGACAATGCGGATGTCGCTAACTATTGGTAAATAATAGTTCCCTAGTTATTGATAGCCTGTGCGATCATGCTGGGAGAAAGGACATTGCTGTCGTGGGACTCTACTGCGACTTCCTTGCCCAGCAGGAACAGCCCACAACAAATATGTTGGGCGCCATCCTCAAGCAACTTGTCAGTAGAGGAGGTATCCCGAAGCATATACGGGAAGCTTTTCAGAAGGCCAAAAAAGAGTTTGGCGGCCGCGGTCTCCTACTTCCCGATATGGTAGAAATCCTAAAGAAGGTTATCGGAGCACTTCCCCGGCTATTTATATGCATCGATGCTTTAGACGAATCCACCGCGAAGCACCGACGGGAGCTCCTTGGGTCACTACGAGAAGTCGTTCGAGCATCCCCAAACGCGCGGGTATTCTTTACTGGGAGGCCCCATATCGACCACGAAATCGCGAAATGTTTTAGCGAGGCGGTCCGGATACCTGTCAGTCCTACCCATGGGGATATTCTGACCTATCTGGAGATGAGGCTGGGCTCTGACACTGATCCTAATGCAATGGACGATGAACTGCGAGCGGATATTATGAGAATAATTCCGGAGAAGATCTCGGAAATGTAAGCAAGAATATCAAATACATTCCCAACCCAAGCGCGAGGTATAGTTCGCTGACGCCGTGCCTAGCTTTCTTCTCGTTTCTCTAAATATTGATGCGATCCTAGACGAGATTACTCTCCATCAGAGAAGAAAGAAGCTTGATGAAATGACCAAAGGGGAAGGCCTGAGAGACGCTTACGCGGCAACCCTATCGCGAATCAAGGCGCAGCAAAGGAGTAGATCAAAACTCGGTATAGAAGTCCTAATGTGGGTATCGCATGCGGAGCGGCCATTACATGTCGACGAATTATGCCACGCCCTTGGGGTAGAAGAAGGAACTATTGACTTGAATATTCGGAATGTTCCTGCGGTGGAAACGTTGCTTGCATGCTGTTTGGGGCTTGTCACGGTTGAGAAGTCCTCATCTACCATCCGCCTTGTCCACTACAGTCTGCAAGAGTACCTCTCCCATAACTCCAACTTGTTCCTCATGCCCCACTCTATGATTGCTGAGGTTTGCCTGACCTACCTCAATTTTCGGCATATCAAGGTCCTTTCTCCTACTCTTCGTTCCGTCCCACCAACCGCCCCGTTTGTTGAATATGCTTCCTGTTACTGGGGTACACACTCTAGGCGGGGAAACACTGAGAGTGTGAAAACTCTTGCATTGAAACTACTTGATGGATACGATAAGCACATATCTTCGAAGATACTGTTATTGCGCGGGATGCCCCCCTGGTACCAGCCTTTTGATTGGGAAGGCACCCCTCGCGGATTTACAGGGCTTCACGGCGCCTCATACTTCGGATGCGTGGAGATAACAGCTGCGTTATTGGAGACGAATAAATGGGATGTGCAGGCAGCTGATTTCAATGGCAACACTGCTATCGCTTGGGCTGCTAGGAGGGGGCATGAGGGGGTGGTGAAGGTACTACTGAAACAGAACAAAGTCAATCCCGACACAGTCGACAACGATTATGGCCGAACACCGCTTTTGTGGGCTGCTAAGAATGGGCATGAAGGGGTCGTGAGAGTGCTGCTAGATCGGACCGACGTCAACCCCGACAAGGCTGACACCATTTATGACCAGGCACCGCTCTTGTGTGCTGCAGAGAATGGGCATGAGGGGGCAGTAAAGATGCTGCTGAAATTGAACAACGTCAATCCCGACAGAGTGGATAGGTGGGGCCAGACACCCCTCTCCTGCGCTGCCAAGAATGGGCATGAGGGCGTCGTAAAGATGCTGCTGGAACGGAACGACGTCAACCCCGACAGAGCGGACAAGTGGAATCGAACACCGCTCGCCCGTGCTGCCAAGAATGGGCATGAGGGAGTCGTAAGGATGCTGCTGAAAGAGAACGATGTCAGCTTCGACAAGGCAGACAAGTGGAGTCGAACACCGCTCTCGTGGGCTCTCGAGAATAGGCATGAGGGAATTGCGAAGCTACTGCTGGAGCCAACGGATTTGGTTCCTAAATATATAGCAAGGCTGCAATTGATATAGTAGAACCCCTCCCCCCCGGACCGCCCGAGCCACACGAAGCCCCTTCCAAAGGACTCGCCACTTTTTTGCCGGGGGGTAGGTCTAGGGTTGGTAATGCCCAGGGGTTAATTCCAGCTAAATGTTGCGGTGGGACTGCTGGCTAGTGTTCGGGTACTATATACATACCCGTAACTTGTAACATGTGATCCAAGTTTCTGGCGGCGGTTGGTGGTTGGCTCCAATTGTGGTTGATGTTTGGGGTGTCGTGAAAACTCGTCGTATGTCAGTACTGAAAGCTCGCAAGTCAGCCATCCTGGTTGCAGGATTGATGCTGCCACCGAGCACAGAATCTTCTAGGAGGATTTAAAGCATCATCCCGACACTAGAGCTATGCCACTCCGGGATTTGAGGACATTGGCATTAACAATACATACTGTTGTAAATCTTGTGTCACATTCAAACGTACCATAGAATTGGCACTATAATAAGGTGATATCGAGTGAGACTTTGTGAATTATTTGAAAAGCCCAGTTCTTAAGTATCTTGAAAATACCCCGACAGAGCATAAAACCGCTCCAGATCGCCTGGCGTCCAGCCAATCCCCACCACTGATCTCGCATCCTCTTAGCTTTAGTTTACTACAGTATCTCACGCCATACCCACCTAAACTCACAATCTAGAAGCCTATAACTCGCCAACCCTCACCTTGCAAATCAAAATGACACTTGGACAAAACGCCATCTTCCCTGCCGTGATTTCCGGAGTTGCTTCCAGAAAACGCGAGTACCGGCCAACTGACTCCACTGAAGAGCGCAAGAGGCGAGCCATGAGTTCAATCATAGATACCATGGACTAGTAGTTCGCGCCCAAACCAGCTTACCTATTGCGTGTATTTGGTTATTTGCCTTTGCCCTTTTGTCTTCTTGTATCTTATGGTCTCTCTCTTGTTTTCCCTTTCCCCACTCCAGCTAATACTTAATCCGTGTTTTGTCTCATTTTTTCTCATTTTTTCTTTTCTCCGGTTATCTTGGTTCGCCCTTCTTTCCTTTCTCCCTCCTTTTAAGCTCTCCCTTCTTGCCCCCCACACGTGCCCCTTGTTGAGCCCGCAAGACCTGAAGTAGCTGGCCCAAACAATCTTGTCGATGGACGGCAGATATTACTGCAAGTTTTGGCAACCAAGGATAAAGCCCGACACTTCCCTCTCCACCTACTATAGTTTCGGCCGTCTATACACAACACCTCGATTGATGCAATGGGGAGCCCCTCGGCATGATGTTGGCTCAAAAAAAGATACAATATACCTTTGGCCCTAACAAATGAGAACAAAAAAATTATATAAAAAAACTCCCATGCTATCGTGACCCAAACATCTACGAGCCCCCCCCCCCCACACACACACAGTCAATTTTATGCCAAGGCGTCCCCCGTTGCGTCAATCGAGGTGTTGTGTAGAGACAACCGGAACCATACCTATGCTACTTGTATCATGTGCACAAATATATCCCTGACCGTTCCGGTTAATAGGTTCCTAACTTACCCTTGTAACCCATCCATATGGCCAGGGTTAGGTTTCTTTCCTCCGGGAAAATAAAAATTGAAACAAAAAAACATTGATAGGGTTTGAACCTGTGCTCGCAAGCGAAACAGATTTCTTGTCTATTGCAAACGAAACAGATTTCTTGTCTGTTGCCTGAACCACTCGGCCACAATGTCTTATTTACTGTACTCTGGTGGCTAATTGAAAACCGGAAGCAAGGAGCCTCCCTACTTGCTCCCATGTGTATTATCTCACTATAGCCTTCTGCTCATGCTAGTACATATTACTAGTAACCATGGCGCATTGGACACGAATGGTGAACACCCAGCGACGACGCTTACAGAAGGGCACCCGGGTCGGGAAGTCACTTGAAGGGCGGGTCCTGGTCTAGGGGGCATTTACCCACGGGCATTTCTCATTTTTTCTTCGAAGGCCCGTGGTTATTTAACACATTCGGAGTCTCTAGATACAGAGATGTTCTCGCGGTGAATTATATGGGTGGTACTAGCCCAGCACAGAGATATGATATATTAAATGTATTAGGCCCATCCACCGGGAAATTTCGCCAAGAACGTGCATTTGCAAAAACCCAAAGGCGACCGCCAATAAATCTATTTATTTTTATTGTTCAGGATGTGCTGCACGGGTTGTTTGGAATGTGAAATGATGGGTATTACAAGAACGGTAGCTGGTACGGTGGAATATATAGCTAGGAAAGGAATGACAGTGAGCGCTTGAGATATGAGGGCTGGTATGGGAATGGATGAAATCTTGATGGCCGCACTGGACTTGGAAGTTTGTATATATAGTCTATTGTGGTTGATTTTTAGAGAGGATAAGACAAGAGTGACAAGCCGAACGAATCCGAACTTGTTTGAAGTTGACATCTGATTTTAATTTTACTACGTTGAAAAGCGAGTGATAGTGCATGACTAGATTACACTGAATTTAGTAAGCTGAGATCACTGGCACACAATCCATCTATCCACCCTCCGTTAGTAGCTTTCCCTCCATCCCTCTACCTACAAGCCTTAGTTAGTCCCGGGGAGACCCTCTACCCACCAACAACCCACCCACCCTGCCACATCCTGCCCACTTCCTGCGTAAACAACGCCCTAACTTCATTCAGCTTTACTCTCTCTCCCGGGTGCTCGCGAACGCACATCTCAACCATATTACGCCAGGTATCGGGAATATTCATCTCCTCGGACCACCTAACCTCGACACCTCCTGTAATGTCCAGGAGCTCAGCAGGGACCTGCTCGAGCATCATCCAGAGCATGACACCGAGCGAGTAGGTCTCTACAACTTCCAAAGCGTTGGGGATGGATTTCCATTCCTGAAATATGTCTGGGAGCTTTTGGTCGTGGTCGTCCTTTGTCTGACTAGTTGGGGTTGGGGAGGTGGAGGAGGCATTGGGGGTAATGGAGAACCGTTCGGCGGAGGGAGGGCGTTGGTGGTGATGGTGGTTGAATGAGGAAAAGGGGGGCTCATTGCTGTCGATGTTGATGATAGAGTTGAGGAACTTCTTCTCCTCGTCGAGCTCTTCGCGCTCCTGAGCTAGTTGTTCCTGCTTGGCTCTAGCGGAATGGTTTTGGCGCCATTTCAGGGTAGATTGGACGGCATTGTTTCGACGACTATAACGTTCCCTAACTTCCCATTCACCTCTCACCTGACTTTCTGGCGGGAAACGCCAGGGGGATAACATTTTTGGTTCGGCACCTTTTCCGAAACCACGGAGGCATAGTAGGAGGTACTGGTCCACATAGAATCTCTCTAGGCCGAACCCGACACCGCTATCACCGAGTGACATACCTGTGACGCGATGAAGGTCTATGACAACAGTGGTCATTTGCAAAGCCCATTTGGCTTTCTGTAGTAAAGATATCTTTCTTCTTCTCTTGCGTCCTAGGATGGAAGAAGGGGATATAGAATCGCTGAAAATATACTCACTCAGTTTGCCATACTTGTAATACTCTGTTATGAATCCGATGACTCTCCTCGCGGTCCCTGGTTTTCCCAACGCAACGTAGCCGATTGGGGCCTGGGCAATGTAAGGATGAAGAGGGAGACTGTTTAAAACACCCATCTCTGAGTAAATATGGTCCATCTGCTCGGAGATGTCAAGATCATCACCCGCAGGGAGGCTGCTAAGGTCAAGTGCTTTAATGAACACGGTATGCCCTTCGAGCATACCGGTCCAAGCTATATCGCCCAATCTTTTCTCCCAAATAATTTCTGACCGATCGTTGAATGACGGCCCAGACCTCTGCCCAGTGAATTTGATCCCTAACTGAGCGGGTGTCTTCAAACTAGAAAGAAGTAGCTGATAAGCCCACGTCGGAACAAGATTGCATTGAGGCTCCCCGTCATTGGTCATCTGTATTTCGAGAAGATGCCATGGGCTTCCAAATAATGAGCTCCCCAATATTTGATTGGGAATGCATGCTAGTAATTGCGTGAGAGCCATCCCTGACTCTGCGGGAAGTGGGTCATCCTGGTTCTGAACCTGTATTGGCGAAGTTACGGGTGAGCCATCAGGAGTGCGATAGACGGTGCTAGCCTCGGGCCTGATGACGATTGTATTTTGAACAATGTTTGTACCAACCAGACCAAGCTCGAGGGACACATAAGCTTGATTTTCGGCAGTTTTGAAGTTAATGACCTCCAATGCGTATATAACTGGTGATGAGGAGTAATTATCTCCAAAAGACGGGGCTTTACTGCCGAGGGACGAGAATGAATCTCTGGCAGACGGGGTGGGCCGCGATTGAGGGTGGAAAGGTAGTACATCGCAACCTCCAACGAGGGAACCGCTTGATGGCGGAAACGCCCCATGAGTAGGAGATGGCAGGGGGGAGGAGGAACGGGGAGAGCCGGCGGACATGGTGATGAGTGGGGAACTGGCCAGCAAGGCCGGGCTGCTGCAGATATGTGTGTCTTGTCAGAATGTGATGGGATAGAAGAAAAAAATTGAAGAGGAAAAAAGAAAGAATTCAATTTATTAAACCTTGGGGTGTGAAGAGAGCCATACGGTGATTAGTTGTTTTTGCTGTATCGATGGATGGTGGTTAGTGGTTAGGAAGGTCCGGAGCTATGAGCTACAGTATGTTGTGCAGCAAGCGAAATGACGTCGAACTTGCAGAGCCGCATTGCGAGTGAATTGGGGAAAAAGAAAGGAAGAGTGGGGAAAGGGACATGAGGGGATGCAATTTCCTAAAAGAGGCTCCCCATCTGGACCGCAGGTTACAACCCCGCAGGGATATAAGCGGCTCCAGGAGCCATTTCTTGGGGTATATTTAGTCCCAGCCAGGGAAGTTACCATCCGAACCTTGTCAATACAAATTTCACGTTGCGCGGTGGAGAACAGCTTCAGGCGACTGTCACTCAATGGGAAAAAAAAGCCGGTCCCCCCTCCCATCCCACAGCAAAGCGCACGAGTTACCATATACTCGAGTAGGGAACAGTGCTCGAGTACGACGGCGGCACATTCGTCCCTATCAGACCACAAGTACCCGGCGAAACGGACAAAAAGTGTCTCGACAGGGTATTGGGGACACAGAAGGTTACCCGGCACAAGAAGTGTGGCTGGGAAATAAGCACGGCATACAATACAGTAAATTTACCCTGCTCGAGTCCCTTGCAGCAGCAGGTTAACGCGTTGCACCGTTGCAACAATACTTGGGGTAAGATCAAGTGCCCGGAGCTAGCAGAAGCAGACTAAGCACCAGAATAAAAGCTGCGAAACCTTTCTACTAGGTGTATTTGGACCCCCCCCGCTACTAGGAAATCCCCCGTCACCGCTTTTAGTATCTTCGGAATCGCTCTTTGCACTGCTGACCTGGTAGTTAGCTTGTGGCGCTATCTTCACGAGCGATCAACGCAAGCAGACTAAACTCAAAGAACATTTTTCCTGGACGAGATAATAGGGAAACCATGAGCGAACTAAAATCCCGAAAAAGAGAGAGGCTCAAAGCAGCACACCTGTAACGGCAAGGTATGCACATACCGAGAACTTTGAACTACTTTAACGCCTTAAATACCGGCACCGTATTGCCACCCAAAGAAAGCGTTAAAAGCACACCGAAAAAATAGAAACACCAACAGACCCCACGAGCAAACAAAAGAAACATCGTCTGGTGTCAAGAGCGAATAAACACCTAACAGTATCTATCTCATCGCTTCACAAGTAAGGTCTCCCAGGACAGAGTGCACTTCGTGCCACCCTGGCCCAAGAAAGTGACCTTTTTACCCTTTGTATCAACCTGTATCTCTTGAATATATCGCGTTCCATTGGCAGCGCAGATCTTGACAATGTTGCCATACTGATCTACTACAACTATCGCCATAGCATAACGATTATCAATGTATGAGAGCGGCCAATAAGTATAATCTCCCAATATCAACACCGGATATGAGGTATATGGCCACTCCGCGCTCTCAGAGCATAACTTGAGCCCTGATGGGACCGAAAGGCTGTCCCCATCAGCAGTGCTGACCTCCGGCAGGACAATAATGGCATCACAAAATCTTTCAAGTTGCCGACGCACTGCCTTGTAATCGTCTTCTTCTTTGTGTCCGAATCGGCATATCTCTCTGTGATCCCGCTCTAATGGCGTTTGCTCCTCGTGCTTCAGATGCAGAACAGCAGATTGTTTATCCACAATCTAGGAGTAATCAGTGAGTTAGACAACCAAGGTATCGGTAGTACATGGGTCAGATGGAACCGACCACTCTACTCTTAACTGTCCAACCCGGTATTGGAGTCTTTTTGGTCTCATAGAAGGTAGCAATCTTAAGTGAATCATAATGCTGCCGGAATCTGCCTGATAAGTCCAACAAAGTCCGAGACTTGGTACCCAAATCCGCAAGCAAGATAGTGCGAATATCCAGGGTTTTGAATATTATGCCTAATAGATTTCCATAATCGGCGGTAGCGCTACCGCCATGGGGTGTGGCTAGAAAGACAATTCCTCGAGTCACCCGGTTGATTATATGTGTACGGTCCTCCTCTATCGCCATATTCAGTGCCTATCGAATAGCACAATTCAGATTAGGGAAGCTCAGTGTGAAGCGATGAACTATGGGTTTCGGGATCTAACTGCTTTGACAACAATACCTCCCAAACTATGGCATATAAATATTATCGGCCGCTCCTTTTCTTCCTAATGGAACTATTAGAATGTTGGATTTCATCGAGAGTCATTCAGGGCCTTACCTTCGATTGTCTATTATCGACCAGAAAAACCAATAACTGTTTTGCGAACTCAGTTGTATCACTAATAGCATCCGAGCTTCGGACATTTGAGTTGTATCCATAAGTTAGAATACGCGCTTTTGGAAAGTGCTCAGGCAAAAAGTCCCGAAGCCACATGGCACCCCCTGCTGCCGCCCAAGTATTAAACGCATGGCCATTGAGACCGTGCACCGCAATTATGCTGTAGAAAACGTAAGCAGATCCCACAGCACTCTGGAATCACGGGGCCATACTCAACAGCGTCGTCGTCGTGGCTAGACAATACTGTCAAGTTCAAAAAATGATCGTCCACCAGCAGCTTCTCGTCGCCTATGAGCACATCGTTTTTTAGGAACCATTTAGCAAGCTTAGGTTTCTTGAAAGTGACAGTTGCCGTCAATGAATCACCCGTCCATTCGGTTCTGGCTAACGAGATACATTCTGGAGAAACGCTGAATCGTTCGGATAACTCGGCCTTTGTCGTGTTTGCCGGTATTGAACGGAATCGTAAAGGGAATGTGGCCATATTGAGGGTTCACACGATACCGAGGTAGTACTGCGGTCGTTGCTGAGAGCGATGGCAACAATGAGCTATTGTTGCTTGGGTACTTGTATCACCGTGATCATCTTTTCGAAACAGGATGACCAATTAGCCGCGACCACGTCTATTTTGCCCTTCGTTCCCTGCTGTACGACGCCAGCGCCACAGTCTTCAGCCTGGTGATCTCCAGATACTGTGCCGGCAGGCTTACCGATGAGCCCCTATGAAAATGGGGAAAATCAAAGTTTTTAGGTGTAAAATGGAGGAATTGCATAAACGGAGGTTCCAGCATGGATGTCAGTTGCAGTGGGAATAGACGGGGATGTGCAGAGGGTCGTATGCTTGCCACTATCGAAAATGGGCTTCTTGTTGGGCTGGTAAGAAAAAAGTTGATATAACTGGCTAGTGAGTATGGTGGGTGACATGATTGGTGAAGTTCTCGGCAGTGTTGAAGTTAATTCAATAAATTTACCCTAGCTAAACCTATCCGGCGTCCGCGTTGAAGCGAGGGTACGGTATGAGAACTATTCCAGAGGCAGCTCAGTCTACTCGAGTAACGGTTCCCCATACTCACTTCTGCCTGCACATTGAGTTACCGGTACTCGAGTCCATAACCTCACAAGGCTAACGTATCACGTTTGTAGTGCTACTCGAGTATTATATATCTCCGTCATAATCGTATAAATCGTGGTGAGCCACAGGCGGATAGTCCTCATCCTAACGCTTCCCATTGGGCACTTTATTCTCTCTTCTCAGCCTTCTATCTAATCTCGATCCCCAGGAATCCCGAAACCACGGTATCCTTGCAAGCACGAATTGCGAGTGGAGAGCCCTATCTATTCATCTCCCCTCCGATTGGAGAGGGGAAAAAGAGCTCCCTGCGTTTCCAAAAGCGGGAGACTATCTGGCGTATGATAGTAGAGAAATGCTTGGCAGGAAAAAGATAATAACAAGTTTCTCCCTTAGCTTTAGGGACATTGGTGCCTGCAAGTAGAACACCCCGGCGGCACTGCGGTACTCGAGTACGGTAGGCACTTTGGGTATCCATCGAGAGGTCCTTGGCAGTGTACTGGTGCCCTACGGTAGTGTATGACAGTGTGATATCATACAAACATCATCTCCGAGCCAACCCCTTTCGTACCGTAAGCCACCGTACTGCACCGTACAGTACAACGTGTTGAGGAATATATAGGCTTGAAATCTGCTTTTCAGAGAGGCCGGAGATAAAGAGGTCGCCTTGTCCTTTCGAGCATTGTGGACGTTGTAAAGTTATATGTAAACAACATAAATTGCAGTGCAGGTTGCCCTAAACTTACACTACAGTACGGCTATAATATCACATCATACCTGGGCTGCTTGCTAAGGCATTAATGGGCAGTGTGAAGTGCAGTGCAGTGCAGCGCAGTACAGTACAGTGCAGCGCAGGGTAGACCATACTTCCCATCCGCTCACCTGTCGTTTCGTCTACTCTGCGGTGCTGTAAACTTATCTCACATCTCATACCTTACTGGGAAAGGAAAACCGGTGTTCGCACAGCATTCATTTATTAGCAGATTTGTTTCACCCTGATTCCGCCCGTTCAACTCGCTTGATTGTCGCTCGCTTGCTTCCTTGCTCGGGCTGAGGGTTGATTATTCCCATATTTTTTCCCCTCACCGGCAGGGCCAACCACCGCAATTTCCTCGCCCTCTCTCCTACTATACAAGGTTGAGGGGGGGGAATGCTATGGAAATCAGAGACAGTTTTATTTTATGTTCTGAGTTCTGCACATAATCCGTGTTTACCACACTTTAGTATTCATGTCACGCGGGCCAGATAAGTTATCGGTCTGACGTTCGGAGCCTAGCCCAGGAGATCTCTAGACTGGATAGTGGTGTTCGGTGGCGCTACCTAGCTCGTAGTGGTTGTTCATTCATTGTCGCTTCTCGCCCTAATTTGCTCTCGTGAACCAGTCGCGGGTTGCCGGTTGCCTCGCACCAACCAGACACACGGCTACGGTATTCCCCCCACAGAGTTCCCACCACCCTCTCTCCTCCATTCCCGCGTCCCCATCCCAACTCCCACCAATCCACACCACTGTCTTGGTACCCTTTCGCTCCTTCTTTCTTTTGTCTATTCGCTTCCTTTTTCCTCACCCATACACTTACCAATCGCGGTAACATAAAACCGTTACCCGCACTCTCTTTTCCCAGTGAGGAACAGGAGTCGCATTTGGGAAAAGAGGAATCTCTACAGTTCATACGTACTGTACATTACGGCACTGTGGCCTGTTATTACTGAGAGTGAGAAGAAAGAGGAACCGGTCGGGAGGAAGATCAGGTCCACAGTACGTATCAAACGGGCTGCAGAAGTTGGGCCAGATTCCCCCTTCAGATACATACATCGAACGCGGTTGTCCGTCGGAAACATCTTGCGCCCCCGCGGTTGGTGCGATCGGGGTTTGTTCAGCGGTCAGAGTTCTACTGGTTCTAGAGATATACCGTACATAAGGTAGTTTCACTTCCTCCGCCCAAGAAGCGGCTGTTGTTTTAGCTGGACGCTCTCCCTCCCGCTTTCTCTGTTCTCTTGTTACAACCACCACCACCACCACCACCATCGGTGCCGTTATAACTGTCGTGGTCACCCCGCTTTCCCACATTCTCTCACCAAAGAAATAAGATGGGTGTATGCTCGTCCTGTCTCGGTATTCGCCAGAAAGACGACGTAATTATCCCTTCTCCCCAGTCAATCATTCGTCATTAATAACAAACACACCTTAGCCCGAACATCAACGTCTTCTTGCGGCCTCGGGCGATCACCATCATGGTCACTCCTATACCAATGGGAATTTTGCTAGTTCTTCACATCACCACTCAATCCCGGACCCCCAAGCTCTCCTCCATGAACGCGAATACCTAGATCGTCTCGTAGCACAGACGTCAGAGAATCTTATAGACATATTCGCCCCTCCAATGCTCACACACAGCAACTCTACCGCTACGCCGAATAGTCGCGGCGAGTGGTATCGCAGTGTACTCAGTAAAACAAGTCCCCCTAATGACGGGCCCAAAATGCCCGTTGTTTTGGACCCTGCTGTGGTCGGCGGTCCCGAGAGAGAGTGGTTGGAGAGTGTGCTGAAAGGCGGTGAAGAAGCAGTGAGGGAAGTTGGAAGGGTAAAGGGCGTCGGAAAATTGGTGGTTGGGTTGGACTACGAGGGGTGATGGCTGCTTTTGTGAAATGGAATGGTTTTAATGTCCGGGTTGAGCATGGGAATGGAGGAGGTAACTTGAGACTTTCTCTTTTTTCTTTTCTTTCTGTTTCACCGGAGCTTATTTGGTTACTAACCATTGCTACCATTGATAACTACACTGCACTACTGCTTTTCCCTCCACGAGCTCTTTTTATTTATATTTACCTATTAGGGGCGTTTTTATCCATTTTCCCATCTTCAGTTCGGCTTCTCTTATACTAGCAAACACTGCTGTAACGAATTTCCTTCCTTTTTTTGTTAGCATTAGCTGCGGGGGTGTATTTCTCTTTCTCTCCGTCATGCTGTGTCTGAGGGGAGTTGCCGGCGGTTTTGAGGCGCACAGGGAGTGAGGTATTCTATGGGTGAAATACTCTATTATGTTTTTATATACTATACAGATAATTTTGTCGTTCAGTCGTGCTCTTACACGATTCGTCCTGCCACCCTACATCTGACTCGAGAAATCCCATCTATAGCGCGATCGACTTCTCTTCAAACAATGATGACAAAAAAACTACGAGGCATTGTTGACCTATACCTCCCTGCAGTTTCCTCGCCGTAAGCCCTCGTATGGGTTCGGCCCACCCTACGTACGCACACACGTACTCGCTAGTTTCCTCACCATCGCAGTGTTTCCTCCCTCTCTTCCTCCCCTCCCTTTTCCCCACCTCTTTCTCTTGCCTTCGCCTCTTTATCCTCTACTTCTCTCACTACCATCCCTGTCATCCGTCCTGGGGCGTTTTCTTCTACCATTCCCATATTTACCTTCTTATGCCACTCCCCATTCGCCCTCCTTATTGATTTATATCCACCCAATTTTCGTTCTTTATCCATGGATCCACACCAGCCGCCCATACTTCCACTCCCAATCGATGGTGAACCGAATTCCTTCCGAGGAAAGTTTTTTCCTAGGCACCCGGCGACCGGGGCATTTGACTCAATTGGTCAAAATTTCAAGTTTGCTCCCCCCGCAAGGAAAGAGGGTATTTATCCCCACCCCTTATAACTATATTACCTTTACTTACAATACATTTAGTACCCAGCTCCTTTTCCCCGAATACTTCCGAGAGGGATGAAATTAAGGGTAAGAGTGCATGAGCCCTTGTTTGCGAAGCCACTAATCCTTTAGCTTCTAAACCGAACACTTCATTTGTTCCATCTGCTTCAGGGCCACTCAGTCCCGGCTTCTTAAGTGGCAACAGGAAGAGGCCAATTGAAACTAAAGATAGTGGATTTCCTCCCCACAAGGCGAGCAGGCCTACGAAAAGGGAGAGGCACACACCTAGATCAGAGAACTCCTCGGCGAAGCCCACGGTCATCGTTTTGGATGATGACGATGATCAAAGTTCTGCGCCCACTCCTGCTCTAGAAAATGGGCCTTCTAGTAGGGTCCGTGCTACCGATATACACTATGGCGCAGCGCAGAGAGATAAGGTTCTGAGACCTAGAGAAGAGGGTCCCCACACAAGGAAAGGGCCTAGCGGGCTTCCTTCTGCGAGCACTGATTCCTCAGCCCAGTCCTCTCGAGCCAGTGGGCGAAGTGTACTTTCCCATAACCGGAATTTGAGAAGGCACCTTGACCATCATCCGCCTTCTCTAATAAGCAAAGACAAACTCGATCCCTCGACCCCCACCCCATCCAAATTTAGTGATGCTCTGGATTTGAACCGAAGTCAGCGCGATCTTTTGATAGCAATGAATAGTCTTTCAGCAGAAAAGGACTCCGTTGAAAAAGAGCTGATAGCCAAGGAGCTAGCTTTAAAAGCAGAGCATCGCCTTCTTGAGGCCGAGAGAGAGAAAGCTGTGCAGCTTGAGGATAAGATCGCAAAAAATAACAAGAAAATCTCTGACATCAAAGAAAAAACTGATGGTTTGCAGAAGTTTTTCAATGGTATGGGGTGCGACTATAAGGTTTTACAAGAGAAGTACGCAAAGCTAAATGCTCTGTTCAACGAGGTCTGCAAAGAGAGAGGGAATATACAGAGCGACCATGAGGAGATCCGACTAGTAGTTCAAAAACTCCAGAAGGGCAATGGTGAACTTTTGGAATCTGTGTCCCATACAAAAGAGAAGCTATATAAGTTTGAAAAATGTATGTTTTACCCGCTACCACCGCTATAAGAACTCTGTGTTAACGATAATCTAGTGAATGAAACCAACGTTTATCTACAGCAGCAATTGTCCGAGAATGCGGGTCTTCTGGCAGCTGAGAGGGATAGAGTGCAATCGTTAGAGCTACAAGCCCGCGAAGATCTTAACTATTTTCGTCATGAAATCGACCAGAAACAACTTTTGTTTGACATTACACAGAAAAACCTCACAGACTTCGAAAAACAAATTTCCGGAGTCGATAATCTCGGCCGAGCCATTGAGACTATCAAGGAGTCTAATTCAAAAATTGCGGAGCAGCTTATTCAGAATTTGTCGGCTAAATGTGTGCAACTGGAGACTAACTTGAGCATTCGTGTGCATGATATTAAAGGCGTGATTGAGGACGCAGTGAATAAAGGGTTGGAGAACTCTGAAGAGAGGTATTAAATTATCACGTGATATCGAGTGATATTTCAGAGCTGACACGGACAAGGTTGAATGGGTTAGCTTTAACCTTTGAGAAGGCGGATATACGATCAGATCATTTAAAAATGGTGAACGAGTGTAAGAAATTATTTGATGAGTGAGGCGCCTGATTCTCTTTCATGGGTACCAAATTATCTAACAGATACCAGTATTGTAAAAATATCCGCGCAAACCCATAAGGTTGCCTCTGATTCGGCTGGCTTTGGGGGTGGATTTGTTGAACATCTCAATTCTCAAATCCGTCACCTAGGAAGTCAGCTCGAAGAAATGCGAGAACATCGAAGTCTTGATCTAGCAAAGCTTACTCAGAAGGAAGCGGAACTAAATGCCTTAAAGCATGAGCTTAATGAAAAGCAGAGCGAGGAGCTCCTCTGCAACAGGCTAGAATCTCTTCTGCGGAACGGGTAGTTGCTAAATAACCCCCCCCTTTTTAAAAATAAATAAAAATAAACATTCCTTTCTAATCCGTCATCCAGGAATGCTGTCTTGAGCGAGAAAATAGCATCTCTTGGTCTAAGCATCCAGAATGGACCAGGAGATAGCAGCCTGATCGCCGCTTTCAATCAGGAGGTTTCTGAACTAAATAGGAGCCTTGAACAGATTACAAGAAGCTTCAATGACCACTTATCGGAAAAAAACAGGGAGATCAACCGACTGGAATCTCAAGCTAAAAGTTTGGATTTTCTTTACTCAGAGGCGTGCGAGAAAATTGCAAGTTTTGACAAAGAAAAGACTGAGTATATTTCCCTTATTGGACATCAGAGGCTACAGGAGCGTATAGACCTAGAGAATACAGCCAATAGTCTTAGACTTTCAGAAACATCCGGTCTCAATAATAGAATCAGATCTTTAGAGGTTCAGAAGGAGAGACTTGAGGCTGCGAACGCATCACTTGAGGAAAAACTTCTGGCACAAGCTTCAGAAGGCTCGGTACGTTTAATTTATTCTCCCGGCCGTCCAAAAGTATTCATTGGGATATTCTGACAATGAAACCTATAGCCAAGAAATAAAGAAGTGCAGACAGCGGTATGGATAGCTGCTCTCGCGATTCAAGCAATAAAGATTTTCTGACAAAAATTAGGCGGCCGATTTAGAGAAGGTCACTTCGGAAACTTCAAACAAATGCAATAATCTGGAGCAAGAATTGCGTGAGCTCAGGTTTCGGTCCTCCATGGAGCGTGCTCTGGTAGATGGAAAATGTCAGCAACTTACCACCGAGCCGGAACAGCTTCAACAACGAGTCGAAGATTTACAAGCCAACCTAATAGCCTCGAACCAAGAGCTAATTGATACGCAAGCTGAAAACAAAGCGTTCCGTCGGGGCCTTTGCGATGCAATGCAGACACTTGAGACTAGCCAGGACACCCTGAAGATACTAATTTTGACCGCTATTCGGGGCCGTAGTGAAAAGAAGTCATTGGTTGCAAAACTAAGAAATCTGGAAGATGAGAACCGGAGACTTCTTGAGAAGGGTCCAGAGATATTTCCTGCATCAAAACAGCCACGACAGTCCCGCGACACTTTATCTCAGTCACAGCCGCCCTATAAGAGTGAATCTGCTAGGAAGAGCGGCAAGGTAATGTTTGCCCCCCGATTGCTGCATCTAACTAACACACTTCTAAAGGTTAAATTTTTTGAATCACCAATAATGAGCCTAACTAGCATTGGCGATGCACCTGAATTCCAGCGCGCGCAGCCCAACGACGAGGAGGTGGATTACCAAGGGCTGGCTGCTGAAATTCTGCACACGAATGATAGGGAGCAGGTTAATCGAAAGGCTACTATTACCGAACCTCACATAAAGCCTATCGCCCCCCGTTCCAAGCCCAGGGAATCCCGGGTTGAGTTTGGCGACCTGGGGAAGAGGTATAACCAAGCATTGAAAACATTATCCTCTTCGACTCGCAAGGCGCCAGTTACTAAGACTAAAGCCATGGAAGATTCCCAAAATTCTGATGAAGAAAGATACTTGGTTCTACCGCCAATGTCCTCACCGCCGACCGGTTTTACCCCAGCCAATATCAACAGCGGTGGCCCTAGCAAGTTCCATTCAGCGGAGTCTGGATGGGGCGCCTTGAACCGCCAGCTTCAATCGAGCCAGACCCCCCAAGTTGTGGAAAAAACTAAGGTATCCTCTGGACACCTTTCTGAGACCATGGGTCATGAGGCGGTGAAACAGGCCAAACCTAAGCTCGCCCGGCACAGGAATAAGAAAGCCAGGGACGAGGATGCGATGACAGAGGAATCTACAAAGGAACAGGAGAGCGGGGAAAAGGGCACAGGAGTGCATAACTCGGGCCTCTTCAAAGCTGTCCAGAAGAAGAAAAAGGTCCCAAAGAAGCACTAGAATGGGAATTTCATGTTATAATAGCACTATATTCACTTTTTCATTTTCCTCTTGATGGCTGTTTATTAGTGGTATTGCTTATTTCCTATTTCACACAGAGGGTGTCTAACGGTTGCATCGGCTGTGCCTACATGTAGAGGTTGCAGTTTAGCGGAATTGAGCCGGACCTTTTAGCTATAGATTTGCGTTTCTAACGTCCTGTACTGTACGCTTTGAAAAAGTGAATGCGTTGGGGTGAAAACCACCACTCCGGTCGCTGGCATTCGGGCCCAAGTGATTCAAGCATCAATCAAACAAAGCTCTACCACTGCATAGGGAATACCCTATCCCGAACAGTCTATATACACACACCACCCAACAGAACCCTCCAACCCCCCAAACTACCGGTTCTTCCCCCTCTTCTGCTCCAAGAACAACACCCTTCGCTTAACTAGCCCCCCCGCCAATCAGTCACCCCGCCCTCCTCTCCCCTCAAGGAAACAGGAAAGGAAACTTACCAACGGGATCATACTTTATCATGCTCAAGGGCCTGTGCGTGCGCGGGCGCACCAGCGACTTGAAGTATCCGGTCATAGCCATGGATATCAACCGCACGACGATAGTTCGGGATTTCGCTGTTGGTGGGTTAGCTGGGCCAAGCTGGGTGGAAAATTGGTGGTGGGGGGCGTACCTTTTTTTGCCATTGGCTTTTTGTTTTCTCGGCTTGGAGGGGGGGGTGTGAAGGGAGAGGGATGGATGGATGGCGGGCGGGTGATCCGGAGGTGAGATTCTGTTCCCCCCCTGAGTGGAAGCCGAAGGGTTACCCGGTTTTTGGTCTCCGGGGTGGGTTAGGGTTTGGAAGAGCGGGTGGGTATCATAGGAAGTGGTGGTTGTGGTTGTGGTGGTGGGAGGGGCTAGCGGCAGAGTGATTTTGAGAGATGAAAGTCTTTGAAGAAGGGGTTTTGTTTTTTGGCGGCGGCGGGGGCGCGGGGATCAGGTTTGTGGAATGTGGTTGTGGAGGGGGAGTCATTATGTGTCACTCGGTATGGGGTGACTCGGCCTGCTTAACTTAGGTATGGTATCTTAAAAGTTAATAGTTTAACTTATTTTCCAGGGGCGATATGTATTGGTATACGAATGAATTGAGAGTGGGGAGCGGGTAGGTCAAGAGCTGCGCAAGGATTTCTCGTACATGTTCTTCGACTTTTGTGGAGCTGATGTTAGTATGATAGGACAAACTGGGCCTTGCCTACTTCTCCCGAGCTGGCATTCGGCTACCCCAGGGGAAGGGGAACCATTGGCATTTTATAGGATTGTCTCACCTAGAGAGCCCTTGGGTGGACTTCTAGCTGGCAATCGAGTGAGATTTTATGTTAGAACCGGGTGTTATTACGAAGGGGGTGCCGAGGGGGGGGGGGGGGGGGCAAATCCGGCAACT
>Ga0307517_10000400_pt1 | contig 74215 bp, 61 predicted proteins | sample 23_EM_MG_FD_194515 | JGI IMG/M metagenome (GOLD analysis project Ga0307517, IMG submission 194515) | Populus trichocarpa ectomycorrhiza microbial communities from riparian zone in the Pacific Northwest, United States - 23_EM | ecosystem: Host-associated > Plants > Roots > Unclassified | place... | reverse complement strand
CACGGCAATAATAGCCGCCTGTAAGTCGCCCGTTTCACCCGATTGGGTCGACGAACTTAGCAATGCATACAATTGTTGTAAATTATCTTCGCCTGCAAGCCGTTTTAAAGATGCATAAGCGGCAGCACGCACATTAGCATCCTTGCTGTCGAGCAATGGCGTTATTATGTTAATCTTGCTATGCGCCTGCCTTGCTGCCAGCACATTGATCAGCGCTACCTTCGCATCAGCAGGCATATCGGGCAAAGCATTGGCTACCTTGTTCACTACCGTAGGGCCTTTCATGATGAACAGCGCATTTTGTACTGCTTCAATCTCCGCGGCATCGCCTGTCTTCATTACCGGCAACAAATTGCCGACAACTTTATCCTGGCCAATTTTGCCCGAAGCGGTGATTGCAGCAATTACAACATTTTTGTCGGTACTGTTCAATTGTTTTAAAACGGCAGGTAAGGCTGCTGCCGAGCGGTGATCGCCCAGCATTTTTATAATAGCTGCCTTTTCTTCAGGGTTAGCTCTGAGAAGTTCCCTTGTCCATAAAGTAGTTGTTGTCGGGGTGATGTATGGCCCTGCAAATTTCAAAGCTGCATCACGGTATTGTGCATTGTTATTCCGTGCAGCCTCGATAAGTGTAGGAGTAGATTTGTTTCCCTGTATATCTACCAATATTTTTAAAGCTGCAGTTTGCGTTTGCACCTGGTTAGCAAGACCGGCTTTGGACGACAGTGTTTTTGCCAGTCGGGTAGCAGTTACTGCATTTTTCGCGCCCAGGTTACGGATAAACATCAGGTAGGCTGATGTCGCGTCGGTTATATCATAGGTAAATTTCGCTTGTTCAGCGGCATTTGCCATTAAGTTGATGGATACTGGGTTTGAGATGTTGGCCAGTGCATACAAAGCAACTTTATCTGTCATCTTGTCCTTACCTATCGATGCTGATATGCCATGCGTAGCTAAGGCATTCCCACTATCGCCCAATGCCTCTATCAGCGTTATCCGGCAGTTGCCCTGTGAACTGCTCAATGCAGATAATAAAGCTGCTTTTGATGCAAGGGAATTTATCTTCACCAATGCACGTGCAGCGGGGTCGCAAAGACGCTCGTCATTCAGGTAATTTTTCAATGTGGCAACGGCATCATCCTTACCAACTATTTGTAGCTGACTAATTATAAATGCCTGGTTTTCCTTATCGGCTACTTTTGGTAAAGCGGTACTATATGCTTTAACTGCAGTCGCCCGCCATGGTTCTTTAGTTTTTTGGGTGACATAAAAAGAGAACCCGCTAATGGCATCATATATTTTTGTGTTATCTGCGCCGCCTGCGGGCTGCAACATACTGAGCATTTTTACTATACCTTCCTCGCCTAATGCAGCAGTTTTCTCAGCATTAGCGTTCAGTTCAGCAGCATTATTGGCCGGTTCTTTATCCAGGATGGCAGTTTCCTGCGACCTTGCCACCAGGGTGAACACGAGCAGGAAAGCGATTGAAATAAATATTTTCTTCATGATTGTGATTTCAAACTTAGATATTAAATGGTCCATGGTCCGCGAAGCGGCGGGAAGATTAAACGGTTTGCGCCTTCATCATCAATAAATTCCTGCTTTGCCGGGTCGAATTTTAATGAACGGCCCAAGCGCAATGCTGCCAATCCGATATTGATAATGGTACAGGAACGATAGCCGTTCTGTTCATTCAGCGCGAATTTCTTCCTGTTCTTTACTGCATCGATAAAATCAATTACCTGCGGTTCAGGGTCAGGGAAGGCCGCCAGTTTTCTTTCCAGGTCGGGGATATCCGATTTAAAGCCTGGATACAATTTACCCTTTGGCCCTTCAATATAAGGTACACCTTCTACACTGCCTTCGCCATCCAGGATGATCTTACAACCATCGGCATAGGTATAAGTGATCTTGCGCCAGGTGCCCACCGCATCCATATTTTGCTGCGGACCATCCAGTTCCACACTGATCGGGCTGGTATCGTCTTTGCCTAAAAAGTATTGTACAGGATCCAGATAATGTTGTCCCATATCGCTCAAACCACCGCCATCATAATCCCAATAACCACGGAAAGTTTGATGAACCCTATGCGGATGATATGGTTTATAGGGAGCCGGACCGAGCCATGTTTCATAATCCAATTCAGGCGGAACAGGCATTTGCGGCAGGTTGGTTTTACCAACCCAGTAAAATTTCCAGTCGAACCCGGTATGCCTGCCTACGGTAACTGTTAGCGGCCAGCCGAGCAGCCCACTTTCCACCAATTTTTTAATCGGCTTTACCGTGGTGCCCATCCCGTAAAAATTATCCGAAAAACGGAACCAGGTGTTCAGCCTGAAAATCCGGCCATGCTGCTGCACGGCTTCCATCACGCGCTTGCCTTCGCCAATAGTATGGGTCATCGGTTTTTCGCACCAGATATCTTTACCCGCCCGTGCCGCATCAGCAGCCATAATTCCGTGCCAGTGTGGTGGTGTGGCAATATGCACGATGTCTACTTCGGGCAGTTGGATCAGCTCGCGATAGTCACTCAGCATCTTGGCGCCGTTGTTTATCATAGCCGATGCTTCCTGTAAATGGTTCTTATCGACGTCGCAAATAGCCACCACTTTGGTATTACCGTAGGGGATATGGTTTTTGCCCATACCGCCTACACCGATGATGCCCTTGGTTAACTGATCACTTGGCGCAATGTACCCCTTGCCCAAAACGAACCGGGGAACAATGGTAAAGGTTGCTGCCGCGATGGCTGATTTCTTGATGAACTCGCGACGAGAATTTAATTTCTTTTCTTCCATGAATGATTGTTATTATGGTTGATTAAGTTAGGTTTAGTTGATTGGGTTGGATTAAGTTGATTAAATTAGATTGAGTGGTTGATTGAGTTTTACTTAATCAACCACTCACCCAATCAACTTAATCAACCAACCCTACAACTCTCTGATAAAAATATTTTTATAAAAAGCCTTATCGCCATGATCCTGAAGGGCGATTTCGCCCGTTTTTGCTTTGCCGTAATCCGGATAATCTTTCCATTTTCCTTCGGTACGTTTTTTATTCCAGTCGGCTGACCATGCTTCAAACTCTACTATCTTTTTGCCGTTCAGCCAGTGTTCCACATGGCCTTTTTTGAACACGATCATGCTGGTGTTCCACTCGCCCACTGGTTTCAGTACCTTTTGGTTATTGGCTGGCTGCATGGCGTAATCGGCACCTGCCTGTTGCCAGTCTTCCAATTTTTCCGGGAAACCTATGTCATCAATGATCTGGTATTCGGGACCGGTTTCATACGACCCATGCCATTTAGGCCCTTCCTGTACATGATACAGTACACCACTATTACTACCCTTATTTACCTTCCACTCCCACTTCAACTCAAAATCGGTAAACTTTTTATCGGTCACAATATCACCGCCTGAAGCATCTTTTGCAGCACCAAGGCACACTAATGCGCCATCCTCAATTTCCCAATTTTTAACCGGGCCCTTTTTGTTATAGCCATGCCAGCCTTTGAGGCTTTTGCCGTCAAAAAGGCTTATCCAGGCGGTGGCTTTGCTTACAATGTGCTTTTTAGGTTTGATAATAGTAAATGACAGTGAGGCCGCAACGATCAGTAATAATAGCGGCAATTTGAATTTTGGTTTCATTGGCGTTTGGTTTTGTTATTAACTGGTTTATAAGCAGAAGAATAGTTTAGGGGAACTATCTCTGGTAAATTTATAATATTCAGAATAAAAATTACCCTGTTCAATTAAATATTCCGGGTAATGCGACACTATTACAATTATATCCTCTCAACAAGCTTGGTATCAGGGGGCTCCCATGGAGCCTAACCTAAAATATCTCTTTTCTATAAACAGGGTGCTCCTACGGAGCATATCTGTAATCAATTGATTAAGCTCCATAGGAGCTGCCTGTTTATAGCATAACAACGATTTATAACCGGGCTCCATTGGAGCCTCCTGAATATTCATTTTCAATTAAATATTCAGCCAATACGTCCATTTGATAACCAACTGCCTGTTTTTAGGGGTATAGGGCGATGGGATAGAATTCTCGCCATATACAATAAACAGGTCTGATGCCGGCTTATACCGCCATTGGAACCGGGTATTGATATTCATGTTTCTTTGCTGATCGTCGTACTGCACGTACGTAGTAAAATACAGCGTATTGGTAAATGTAATATCCACCTTTGGACCGATTAGCATAAACCGTGTATCATTATAAGGGGCAGGCAGGCGCAGATCAGTATAATTTGCGTTAACCGCAATATTGACATAAGGTTGAATACGATAACCGACTGTTCCGCTAAAAGTCAGGCGGTGCCCATTATCATAATATCCACCAAAGATGCTTTCCAATTGATAAGTAAATACACTCTGTGGCTTGGACACCAATAGTATATCCAGCGAGTTATACTTATGCTCAGTACCTATTGCAAGGCTATCCTTCCTTGTATTGGTAGGATCAAATGGCAATTGCAATTTCACATAATCATTAATGCCGGAAATGGTAAGCGTACTCCTATCGCGGAAAGTGGTGATAAAAGATAAAGCACTCTCATTATCGGTACGGTTAAAGCTCTCGTTAAAAAAGTAGTTAGATGTACCTTGTATACCATAACTCAGCACAGCCGTTTTCTTAGGGAAGAAATTGCGTAGCACCAACGGATTTAATTTGATATAACCTACACGTGGCACATAACCTACGGCGGCATTATAATTTTTACCTACATATTCCTCCTGCATGTACAGCGTCCAGTATTTACTGAGGTATTGCAGGTGATCAGCAAAAACCCAATCGTGTCCGTTCTCTCCGGGAGTAAATGATTTCATACTCATCAATTTACCTGTCCAGGTATTGCTCCTGGATGCCAGGTTAAACTCCATACCTATATTCCGGTTATAATTATTGGGACCGATCACTGTTCCCGGCGCTGCCCCGGTAATATCTTTATTGATGAACATAAAAGCAATGTTCGAACGGTCGAAAACACGACGCTGCAGCGTTAGCGTGCCATAGTTTGCGGCATCAAGATCATTGGAGTTTGAAGTCCCGGTCTGAATATCCATCAACCCGATGCGCCAGTCTTTATCCAGTTTCCCGGTCATTCTTGCGCCAAAATCGATGGGTTGGTTCAGGCCGATCTGCCTTGAAAAAAATGGCCGTATATCCGCGTAGCCAAAATTCGAGAACAAGTCGCCATTCTCTAAAAAGAACTGCCGTTTCTCGGGGAAGAAAAGCTGGTAGCGGCTCAGGTTGATCACCTGCTGGTCGACATCCACCTGCGAAAAGTCGGGGTTGACGGTCAAATCAAGATTTAGTGATGGCGTTAAAGCAATTTTGGCGTCACCTCCTATTTCTTTTTTGAATTGAGCAGACTTATCATTCGCATAATCCTTGGTAACACCCGCCAAAGCATAAGGTATAATAGAAACATTGCTGCTGGATGTCGGTGGGTCTTCATCCCAAATTAATATTCCTGTGTAAGCCAGTGATGCGGTCGGGAATTGGCGGGGAACCGGTGCCCAGGCAGATTTTTCGGCACCTTTCAGATCGTTACGGCTAAAGTTGATCCCCCATTCTTTTATACCTTTTTTATAACGAATGCTTTTGAATGGGATAGCCGCCTCAAATACCCATTTATTCGGATAATTTTTTACAGATGACGTCCATTTGTTATCCCAGTTCAGATCAACACTGCCACCCGAGTACATGCTGCCGTCCCATTGTGCCCCGGCTGCGTTGGCGCCGAAAGTAAAGCCGTCGGTTCGGGCATCAAACGGGTCGATAAAGAATATAAAGTTGTCGTTTTTTACAAAACTAAAGTCCCGCTTCAGAGATTCCACCATATATGGTCCCGTGATGTTGGTATAGCAAACGGCCAGGATGTACAGGTTTTTATCATCGTACGTCATCCGCACTACTGTTGGAATCTTCGCAAGACTGGTATCCATTGGCAATACCATATGGAAATCAACCGCTGAATCAGCCTGCATCCAGGCGGGCTCATCGGCTACACCATCAATAGCGATGGCCGATGCCGCCCTGCGGATATGGTATTTATAGGCTGCATTCTTTTTTTGAGCTATAACAGTAAATGCTAACAGGCAACTTAGAACGATGAGGGGTACTTTAAAACAGGAGGGCGCGTAAAATCCTTTCAATATGATATTATAAGATGGGCGTTATTGCAAATAATTGAGCAGGTTAAGATAACAGCAAAAAAGAAATTCTCTAAACAAAAACTGCGTTTGCTACGATTTATTTACACTAATTAATCAATTAGTAGCCATTTGTGGTGTATTATATTGCCATACTGGCAGAAAAAGGAAGAATGAACACCTAAAACAATCATTTTGTAACAACGGTATAGGTTTTGCAATCAAAGTTGTAAATTCAACCTTTAAAATAAAAAACATAAAAAATGAAAACCTCCTACATTGTTATAGGTATCGTAGTATTGGTCCTCTTTTTCGGGGGCTGTGGCTGCGTTTCGAGCTACAATAGTATAGTAAGCCTTGATCAGAACGCTCAGTCGAAATGGGGAACCGTTCAAACAGATTATCAACGCCGCGCTGACCTGGTTCCAAACCTGGTTGCCACAGTAAAAGGTGTTGCGAATTTTGAAAAAAGCACCCTTGTTGAAGTGACCGAAGCACGCGCTAAAGCCACTTCGATACAAGTAGACCCAACCAAACTAACTCCTGAAACTATTCAGAAATACCAGGCTGCACAAGGACAACTAAGCACCGCATTGGGCCGCTTGTTGGTTGCTTCAGAACGGTATCCGGAACTAAAAGCAACTGAAAATTTTACCGGCTTGCAGGCGCAACTTGAAGGAACAGAAAACCGTATTGCAGTTGCAAGGCGCGATTTTAACGAAGCGGTACAATCTTATAACACGAAAATAAAATCGTTCCCGTCTAATTTCGTGGCTAAATTTGGCAGCTTTACCGAGAAAGGGTATTTCCAGGCAGATGCCGCATCGGCAAATGCCCCTAAAGTTCAATTCTAATCTAATTACTGATTTGTGAATTATTGAATGACTGAATTATTTTAGTTCATAGTCAATAATTCACTAAATCAGTAATTCAATAATTAACCACCATGCCGATATTTAACGAAGATGAGCAGCAGCGTATACGTACGGCTATTGAAGGAGCTGAAAAGCATACTTCGGGCCAGATACGCGTTTGCATTGAGAAAACCTGTAGTGAAGATGTTCTTGACCGGGCAGCCAAATACTTCCATCAACTGGATATGCATAAAACCAAGCTGCGTAATGGTGTATTGATCTATGTGGCTACCGTCGACCGTAAATTTGCCATTATTGGCGACCGTGGTATTAACAAAACTGTTCCTGCAAATTTTTGGGATGACACTAAGGAAGAGATGCTCAATCACTTTAAATATGGTGATTTGGTTGAGGGAATAGTTACCGGACTTAAGATAGCGGGCGATCATCTTCAAAAATACTTTCCGCACAATGCCGATGGTGCCAATGAACTTCCGGATGATATCGCCTTTATGGATGGCAAATAAACTTAAGATCATGTTCAAAAAACTAATATTGTTTTTCTGTTTAGCGTTATGCACTCTGTTCGCATTTGCACAAAACCTTCCGGCAAAATCCGACGCCCTGGTAACTGATTATACCAACACATTATCCTCGTCGGAACAACAAAAACTTGAGGATAAACTGGTTGCTTTTAATGATTCCACCTCGACCCAGATCGCAATACTAATCATGACGTCGATAGGTGACTATGATATTAATGATTACGGACAACGGGTGCTGCGTGCATGGGGCATTGGGCAAAAGGAGAAAAATAACGGGGTATTGATTTTAGTTGCCAAAGGCGACCGCAAGGTTACTATTCAAACCGGTTATGGGATAGAAGGCTCCTTACCTGATGTGACTACACAAGAGATCATTCAAAATGATATCAAACCCAATTTTAAGGCGGGTAATTACTATGCCGGCCTTGATGCAGCAACGGATGCCATAATAAAAAGCGTAAAAGGCGAGTATAAAGCTGACAATAAACCACGTAGTAAAGGAGGAGGCGGCAGTATCGCCATATTAATTATTATAGTTGTTGTAATACTGATCATCATTTTCCGTAATCGGGGCGGCGGCGGGCAGATCATTGATCGTCGTGGCGGTGCAAGCCCATTCTGGTGGTTCCTTGGCGGCGCTATGCTAGGCCGTGAAAGTGGTGGCTGGGGTGGCTTTTCCGGAGGCGGTGACGGCGGAGGCTGGGGCGGCGGCGGTGATAGCGGCGGCGGGTTTGGAGGCTTCGGCGGCGGTGACGGTGGTGGTGGTGGATCAAGCGGGAGCTGGTAGGCCGATCAAGTATCGATTAAGTGAATTACTGAATGATTGATTTTTAGAATCAAGGGATTTATAATTCGCTCAATAATTTTCCTAATCTTGCCCAATCAATAATTCAATAACTCTATAATTCAATAAATGAAGGATCTTACCTGGAAAAAACTTTCATCTCATTATCTACATAAAGGCCCCTGGGCTACTTTACGATCTGACAAATGCGAAATGCCCAACGGCCATATTGTTGAGGATTATTATGTACTTGAATACAGCAATTGGGTAAATGCAGTAGCAATTACCGAGGATAATAAGGTATTAATGGTGCACCAGTACCGTCATGCGGCAGAAATCGTTTCTCTCGAAATTCCCGGAGGCGTTATTGATGAGGGCGAAACTCCGCAACAGGCCATGAGGCGGGAACTGCTGGAGGAAACAGGATACCAGTTTGATGATTTCGAGCTATTGTCTGTAGTTTATGCCAATCCATCCACTGCCAACAATCATACCTATTGCTACCTGGCGAGAGGGGGCAAAAAAGTGCAGGAACAAAAACTGGATGAGCAAGAGGAACTGATAGTTGAAACCTTTACTATTGCCGAAGTAAAACAACTATTAATGGATAAAAAAATAGCCCAGGCTTTGCATTGCACCGGGCTGTTCTATGCACTTGTGAAATTAGGCGAGTTAAAATAGTACGAACAAAAAAACGCCACTGCTTTCACAATGGCGTTTCAAATATCAGGTAATGCCTGTTACGACATCTTGAGTTTCTTTTGAATATCAGCTACGTAGCCTTTAAATTTCTTATCGGTATCGATCAGGTCTTCTACTGTCTGGCAGGCATAGATCACTGTCGAGTGGTCGCGCCCACCGAAGAAGCTGCCGATTGATTTTAATGAACTCTTGGTATGTGCCTTGGCCAGGTACATGGAAATTTGCCTTGCCTGCACAATCTCGCGTTTGCGGGTTTGCGATTTCACCATTTCGATAGGCACTTCAAAATACTCGCATACCAGGCTCTGGATGTATTCCATTGAAATTTCTTTGGACGAATTTTTTACAAAATTCTTCAGCATCTGTTTAGCCAGGTTCAGGTCAATCTCCTTACGGTTAAGGGTCGACTGTGCCAGCAGGGATACCATTGCGCCTTCCAGTTCACGAACGTTGTTATCAATGTTGTGCGCCACGTATTCAACCACGTCGTTTGACAGGTCGATACCATCCTGGTATATTTTGTTTTTCAGGATGGCCATACGGGTTTCAAGGTCAGGCACCTGCAGGTCAGCTGAAAGTCCCCATTTGAAACGGGACAACAAACGTTCTTCCAAACCTGCCAGGTCTTTAGGCGCTTTATCTGACGTAATGATTAGCTGTTTGCCCGACTGATGCAGGTGGTTGAAGATATGGAAAAAGAAATCCTGTGTTTTCTCTTTACCGGCAAAGTTGTGTACATCATCCATGATCAGCACATCAATAGCCTGGTAAAAATTCACAAAATCGTTAATGTTATTATGCTTAAGGGCGTCAACAAACTGCTGGGTAAACTTCTCGCAGGATACATAAAGCACCAGTTTATCCGGTAGTTTAACCCGTATTTCGTTACCTATGGCTTGTGCCAGGTGTGTTTTACCCAAACCTACGCCACCATATATCATCAGGGGATTGAATGAGGTACCGCCTGGTTTTGCAGCAACAGCATAACCGGCAGAACGCGCCAGACGATTACAATCACCTTCAACAAAATTTTCGAAGGTGTAATTCTGGTTCAATTGCGGATCTACATTCAGTTTTTTCAAGCCTGGTATAACAAAAGGATTTTTTATGTCCTTATTAATTGATATTGGAACAGGCATGGATTGATTTTTCGACTCGGCACCATTACCGTTTGACGGCATGTTCGTGGTGTAAGGTTTACTCGATGACGATTGTTCTACAACGATATTATACTCGAGGCGTCCTTCTTCTCCAAGCTGCTTCTTGATCGTTTTACGCAACAAACCAACATAATGTTCTTCCAGCCATTCGTAGAAGAACAAACTTGGCACTTGTATTGTCAGGACGCTTCCTTCCATGCGCAATGCCTTGATTGGTTCAAACCAAGTCTTAAAGCTCTGCGCCGGGATATTGTCTTTGATGATTTGAAGGCAGCTATTCCAAACGTTTGTACAAGTTTTATCCATATAATTTTTATTAAAATCTTGATTTACACCCCTTCAGCGATACATCCAATGGGGCCGCTACGGAACATCGAATATTCAAAAAAAAACCTATTTAAAAAATTAAATTTTAAAATTTTATCAGATAAATTCATCATTATTTAACCTTGATTATTGCAGAATTTCCAAATAAAAACTTATATTTTGCACGTATAGCGAATAGTACCTCTCTGCCCTGCAAACGCTATTTTTTCATTTCCTTCACGCAATCCACCAACTTTATTAACACATGTTTATACTGTTTACGTTAACCGGGGCTTAATTGTTTAGCATAAATCCGGTATAAAACAACAAGAATAAACTACAGTTACAAGTTACTAATAATTATTAACAAATAACTATTTTTTGGACTCTAACAGGGCCTATTTCCAATCCCGGTATGATTTGATCAATATTCGCCAAATACTCCACGGAGTGTATCAGCTATTTCCCCTAAGGTCGCATAGCACTCCACAGCAGTCAGAATAAAAGGCATCAGGTTAGAGGTTCCTTTGGCAGCTTCTGTAAGCTTGTGAAGCGCATCCTGAACAGCAATATTATTACGATTAGCTTTTAGTTCGTTTATTTTATCTATCTGCGTTTTCCGTATGGCATCATCTACCCGGAAAACGTTTTCCGCAGGTGCTTCTTCCTGAACAAAGCGGTTTACTCCTACAATCACCCTGTCACCACTTTCAATTTCATTTTGATACTGGTAGGCCGAGCGCGCTATCTCCTGCTGAATATAATCCTGCTCTATAGCTTTTACTGCACCGCCCATCGCATCTATTTTATCTATATATAACTGAGCTGCCTTTTCCAGCTCATTGGTCAGCTCCTCGATAAAATAAGAACCAGCCAACGGGTCGACCGTATCCGAAACCCCGCTTTCAAAAGCAATGATCTGTTGCGTGCGTAGGGCGATCTTAGCTGCAGCTTCTGTTGGTAAGGACAGTGCCTCATCGTAGCCATTGGTATGCAAGGATTGCGTTCCGCCTAAAACCGCGGCCAATGCCTGGTTGGTTACCCGCACAATATTATTCATGGGCTGCTGCGCGGTTAGGGTTGATCCGCCGGTTTGGGTATGGAACCGAAGTTTTTGCGCACCGGCATCAGTTGCCCCCAACTCTTTGGTGATATGTGCCCACATCCGTCTTGCTGCCCTGAACTTGGCTATCTCCTCAAAAAAATTATTGTGGCAATTAAAAAAGAAAGACAGTCTTTTGGCGAACACATTAATATCCAACCCCTTAGTTAAGGCTGCCTGCAAATAAGCCTTCCCATTAGCCAAAGTAAAAGCCAGCTCCTGCACCGCAGTTGATCCCGCCTCGCGGATATGATAGCCTGAAATAGAGATGGTATTCCATTTAGGCACCTCCTTGCTGCAATATTCAAAAACATCGGTAATGAGCCGCATCGACGGCCCGGGCGGATAGATATAGGTGCCGCGGGCGGCATATTCTTTTAATATATCGTTCTGAATGGTACCCGATAGCTGTTTCAGATCAGCACCCTGTTTTTTTGCTAGCGCGATATACATGGCCAGCAAAATGGAAGCCGTCGCATTGATGGTCATGGAGGTGGTGATGTCCTTCAACAGGATGCCATTAAATAATACCTCGATATCTTTTAATGAATCAATAGCCACACCTACCTTACCAACTTCGCCTTCGGCAAAGTCGCTGTCGGAGTCGTATCCTATCTGTGTGGGCAGGTCAAAAGCAACCGATAAGCCCATCGTTCCCTGGCTCAGCAGGTAATGGTAACGTTTGTTGGATTCTTCAGCAGTAGAAAACCCGGCATATTGGCGCATGGTCCAGGGTTTGCCCCTGTACATATCCTTCTGAATGCCACGCGTAAACGGAAATTCACCCGGCAGCTCATTCATTGCCAATGGCCGGCAATAAACCTCTTTGATTTCGATACCGGAAGTGGTGGTGAATTTTTTACCGGACATAGTTTGATTTCGAATGTTGAATTTTCAATTTCGAATTTAAATACTTCTACGTTTTTTAAATTCAGTATTCATAGCGCCTTCTTTCTTCGAATTTCGAAATCGAAAATTCGAAATTCGATATTAAAACAGTCCTTCCATATCCTCTCTGACGATCTTCAACGCGATATCATAAGGGTTATCTTCAAGGTGACTCAAATGAGCCAGTATGGTTTTGCTTAACTCCAGGCCGGTTGCAGTTTCGGGCAATGCTTTTACTGCGTTGGTTACCACGCTCAGCGTATCATCCTTTACACGGGTAATAACCGTCCATGCCCGGGTGCTCACATAAATTTGCTGTGTAATATTATGCTGAAATTCGTTACGAATCTCGCTCACCACGATGCTATGCAGTTCGGCTGCTGAGATACCCGGACTATTCAGCCGCACAAGCATATTAGCCGGGTTCACCCGCTCTACAAACAATACAATACGCTCGTAAGCCTGCAGACGTAACGGCAGTGTTTGGTTACTGATGGTCTTTTTCAGCTCCATCAGCTGCAGGCTTTCTGATTTGTCCAGGTAAGGTTTTATTAAATAAAAAGCTGCGTAGACCGTACCGATACCGGCCAGCGTAAATTTTAAAATGTCGAGTAAATAGCTTGATAGCACCATATTTTTTGTGTTAGGCGGAGGTCATAATTGTTGACAGGCAACAAAAATCTACAATTTACCTTATATTTGTATAGTTAATTTAAAATAAGATGAGTACTGCTGTAGAAACTGCATTGGCACCGGTTAGCTTTACACAAGGAGCTGTTAAGGAATTAAATAAACTAAAGGATCAACAGGAGCTGAATGATGATTTTGGCTTGCGCGTGGGTGTTGAAGGCGGCGGTTGCTCGGGCATGAACTATATTTTGGGCTTTGACCAAAAGAAAGAAGGCGACCAGGAGTATATTATAGATGGGTTAAAAGTGTACATGCATAAAGCGCACGGCTTGTACCTTGCAGGTATGCAAATCGATTTCCAGGATGGCTTAAACGCTCGCGGTTTTACTTTTAATAACCCTAATGCTGCCAGCACCTGTGGCTGTGGTTCGTCGTTTTCGGTATAAGATATAATTTACTATAAAAGATTTAGAAAAGCATTCGCCTAAGGCGGATGCTTTTTTGTTTTAGGAGGATTTTCAATATCAAACCTGGACTAATAGTCCAGTCTTAGGGCAGTAATATTCTTTTAAAAGTGTATTTTTTCAATTTAATAATTAAAAATATATCATTTTCAGGAACATTTTTACCTAAAATAACGTAACAAAAGTGTTGGGATAACACATATTTTTTTTGATTTGAAAGTTTTTAAATATCTTCATGCTGTCTTACCTGCAGTCTTTGTATCAAAACCTGGATCAAAAATCCTCTTTTTCACAATTAAACACATTTCCCTAATCTAATTATGAAGTATTTTTACATTCTCCTGCTTTTATTAGCTACATCGGTTTGTAATGCCCAATTATTAAAGCCCGGCTTTGACGCCCGCGAATACCTGGAATTATTAAGAATATCCCGGCAACAATTTAACGAGCCCATTAAGGACGACCACACACCATTGCCAAAACAATTTGCAATGGTTTACCGCTCTCCCGAAGGGCCGCTCAAAAACAGGTGGGACCTCTGGGTGAATAACAAAGGAACAGCGGTGATCAGCATACGCGGTACTACCAAATCAGATGTTAGCTGGCTTGAAAACTTTTATGCAGCCATGGTTCCAGCCAGCGGCAAGTTACACCTGGATGATTCTGAAGATTTTGTTTATAACCTGGCCAGTAACCCCAAAGCGGGTGTGCATGTAGGCTGGCTGTTAGGTTTAGCTGATCTTTCAAAAACGATCTTACCAAAGCTCTACTGGTTATACAATTCAAAAGGGATTAAAAACTACATTATTGTAGGACATAGCCAGGGAGCTGCCATTGCCTGCCTGCTGCGCTCTTACCTGGGCGACCTGCAAAGCAAACAATTGCTGGCTGCGGATATCACGTTTAAAACTTATTGCAGCGCACCGCCAAAACCTGGCAATGTTTATTACAGCTATGACTTCAACTACCTTACACGTAACGGCTGGTGCATATCTGTGATCAATTCGGCCGACTGGGTACCGCAAACGCCTTTCTCAATCCAGACAATGAATGATTTTAATACGCCAAATCCATTTATTAATATAAATGACGAGATAAAGAAGCAGCCATTTTTTAAGCGCCTTTATATTAAGCATATATTCAACAGGCTGAAAAAAACACCTGAAAACGCGCAACAAGCCCATCAAAAATACCTGGGTAACCTGGCATATACGTTCATTCAGAAAGAGTTACCCAAATTTAAGGAACCTAAATACCTGAAGGATAACAACTTTGCTACCTGCGGTGTACCTGTAATATTGATACCGGATAATACTTACCGCAAGCAATTTCCGGATGACCCGAAGGATGTTTTCGAACACCACATGTTCTGGCCGTATTATTACCTGGCACAGACTGAATATTTAAATCAGTAAGCTTGTAACAAACCGGCATACCGTATAGTCATATAGCACAGAACTTTATTTACGGTATGCCGGTAAAAACCACCCTCAAAGAAAACGTTTCGTTATCATTACAGTCCATAGCCGGCAATAAGTTGCGAACAGCGCTTACGTCGCTTATTATTGCTATCGGTATTATGGCGTTGGTTGGTATTTTGACGGCGATAGATGGCATTAAAAACAACCTTAATGATGCTTTTGCAAGCCTTGGCGCCAACTCGTTCACTTTGCAAAACCGCGGCGAAGGCCTCAACTTTGGCGGCGGCGGACACCGCAAGGTTTATCCGGCCATTGCTTATGACCAGGCCGCCAGATTCAAAGAATCATTCAAATTACCTGTTGTTACTTCAATCAACCTGAATGTAACTGGTACTGCAGTAGCAAAGTACGGCAACCTGAAAACCAATCCCAATATTACGGTTACCGGTTCTGATGAGAATTACCTGGTAACAAGCGGACAAAAACTGGGGTTTGGCCGTAGTTTTTCAGCTTCGGAGCTACAACATGGAGACAATGTGGTGATGATCGGCAACGAGATAAAAAAACGTCTTTTCAGAAATGAAGACCCCATCAATAAGCTCGTTTTTATCGGTAATTATAAATTCAGGATAGTAGGTGTATTTGCATCAAAAGGGTCGAGTGCGGGGTTTGGCGGGGATAAATTTTGCGTTATCCCGGTATTGAAGGGCAAGCAAATGGATACGCTGAAAAACATCTCATTTAATGTAACGGTCAAAGTAAACAATCCTGATAAATTGGATGCCACTATCGGTGAAGCAACTTCGGTGTTCAGGAATGTGCGTGGGTTAACCATTTCAAAGCCGGATAATTTCGAGATAACCAGGAGTGATTCCATTCAAAAAGAATTGGGGAATAATATGGCTGCAATGACCTTCGGTGGTGCCCTCATCGCTGGTATCACCTTAGTTGGTGCAGCTATTGCATTGATGAATATCATGTTGGTTTCGGTTACCGAACGTACCCGCGAAATCGGTGTCCGTAAAGCTATCGGGGCAAATCCAAGTATAATACGCAAGCAATTTCTGATTGAGGCGGTGGTTATTTGCCTGATTGGCGGAGCAACGGGGGTATTCCTTGGAATGGTCGCAGGCAATCTTGTGGTTTTATTAATAGGCGGCTCATTTATAGTCCCTTGGGGCGCTACCATTGCAGCTGTTATCGTGTGCACATTGATTGGCTTAATATCAGGATACTATCCGGCAAGGAAAGCTTCTAAACTTGATCCTGTTGAAGCGTTGAGATACGAGTAAAGGTGAAAGGCAAAAGTTAAATTATAATTCAAATTCGAAATCCGAAATTACTTCTACAATCTGATCCTGATTTGGGTTCATCATCGGGATAGACATTCCGCCGCATTTTGCATAACAAAACTGATTAACCTGTAAACAATAAATTTCCCCGGATGTTTATGGGTTAGAAAGCCTCAATACAATTTCCCTAATTTTTCCGTTCGATATTTCCATTCGTTTCAGCCCGACAACGTGCTGATTTTGAATGAATAGATAGTAACTAATGTGTGGCAATAAAAATTAATTAACATGAAAAGGGGAAAATTAGTCATCCTGATGATTGGCGTGATAATATCCGGAATGACCAGTGCGTATGCACAAAACAAAAAAGAAAAAATTGAAGCTTTAACACGAAAAGTGGATAGTCTTGAAAAAGCATTGTCCGTCAAAAATGAAAGTTTAGTTCAATCACAAATTAAATTAGCAAAACTGGAGGGTACAACAGATACCCACAATGAAGAAATAAAACGACTTGAAACTAAAGCTGACAGTCTGAAAGAAGCACTTATTGTCAGAAACATGACTATTGAAAGCCAGGCAGCCAAAATAACTCAGTTAAATACAGATATCAGTGGATTACAGGCACAACAAAAAGAGTGGAACAGTAAAAATGAAGCATTAACTGCTGAGTTAAATTCCCTGAAGCAAAAACCAAGTGACTCTGGGGCAGTAACAACTGTTAAGGATTCAGTCAAGGATTCAAAACCAACCGATCCTCCGAAAGAAGGGGTCAAAGCAGGAAATATAGCTACCAGTAATAAACCGGACCCGGCAATAAAAAATTAATCAATCTTCCGAACGTACAAGAGCCGGGGATCAAGATATTTTACTTACTGAATCCTGGTTCCTGGCTCTTTATTACTGACCCTTATTTAAAAGCAGCATATTCTTGATCGGGTAATCCTGCAGCAGACGTTGCACATAGTGCGTATTTAGGGCATTCCTCAGCGCGGCAGCATGTTTGGAGTGGTGCATATCGCTCGACATGAAATCTACTATTTCATTGTCGACCATTGCCTCGGCCATTTTCTTTGCATCCTTACCATAATAACCAGTGAGCGAGATGGTATTGATCTGCAGATCGCAGCCCCAGTCGCGAAGGTTTCTTAATTGTTCTATATCCAGGTAAGAATATCTCTCCGGGTGCGCAAGGATTGGCTTGTAACCGAGTTCTTTCATTCTTTGTATCACCCCGATAACATTTAGGGGCAGACTTATAAATGAAAGCTCAAACAAAGCATAATTGTCGCCCATGGTCAGCAACTTGTGATCGTTTACACGTGCCTCAAAAGTTTCATCGAAGTAGTGTTCAGCGGCAGCTTCAATTTCAATATCAATATTTTGGTTTTTTAATTCGGCCCTGAGCATAGTTAATGCGTTGCCAATGGTTTCCGGAGTATTCCGGTAATAATCGGCCATCACATGCGGGGTCGCAATGATCTTTCTGATGCCCAGCTCCATCATTTTCTTTACCAGTTCAACGGATTGCTGCGGATTTTGCGCACCATCATCTATACCCGGCAAAACATGCGAGTGCATATCCACCGCAATAGACTCATAATTTAGTGCAACAGCCGTATCTTTTTTCTTAAAAAAACTAAACATTTTTATCTGTTAGCATACTGTTCATTATAATATTGCTGATAATGTCCCGACGTTACATCAGTCAGCCACTCTTCATTAGCCAGGTACCAGTCGACCGTTTTTTCGAGGCCTTCTTCGAAAGTGATGCTTGGTGTCCAGCCCAGATCATTTTTAAATTTGCTAGCATCAATGGCATATCTTAGATCGTGCCCTGCCCTATCCGTTACAAAGGTGATCAGTTTAGCTGATTCTCCTTCTGCCCTGCCAAGCTTCTTATCCAAAATACTGCATAGTAAACGGATCAGGTCGATGTTCTTCCATTCGTTATGACCGCCGATGTTATAAGTCGACCCTGCCTTTGCCTGGTGAAAAATCAGGTCGATGGCACGGGCATGATCTTCAACCCAAAGCCAATCGCGGATGTTCTCCCCTTTCCCATATACGGGAACGGGCTTATTTTGTTTGATATTGTTGATAGCCAGCGGGATTAGCTTCTCGGGGAAGTGAAATGATCCGTAATTATTAGAGCAATTGGAGATCACAATATCCAACCCGTAAGTATCATGATAGGCCCTCACAAAATGATCGGAACTTGCTTTTGATGCCGAATAGGGTGAATGCGGATCATAATTAGTCGTCTCAGTAAACATACCGTCCTCGCCCAGGCTGCCATATACTTCATCAGTTGATACGTGGTAAAAGCGGGTTTTATCATAATTATCCTTCCAATAGTTACGGGCGGCATTTAACAATGTTACCGTACCTACTACATTGGTCATGACAAATTCAAGCGGGCTGGCGATAGACCTGTCCACATGTGATTCTGCCGCAAGATGGATTACCGCATCAGGTTGTTCTGTAGCAAAAAGTTCATTGATAAAATCCGTATCCGTAATATCGCCTTTTACAAATCGATAATTAGGCAGATGTTCAATATCCTTTAGATTGGCCAGGTTACCGGCGTAGGTCAGCTTATCAAGATTGATGATAGTGTAGCCGGGGTAATTCTTCACAAAGCGACGAACAACATGCGACCCGATAAACCCTGCTCCACCTGTAATAACTATTTTCTGCATTTTCTTATACTACAATTATTGTATAGGGTTTTGGGCGATGTACTTTTCCCACGCCCATGCTGATGACATCATTGCATCGATACCCAGTTCAGCTTTCCAATGCAGCTTTTCTTCTGCTTTGGATACGTTGCCCCATACTTGTTCCACATCTCCGCTGCGGCGCGGGCCTATGGAATAATTTAATTTAACACCTGTTACGCGTTCAAATGCCGAGATGATCTCTAATACCGAATTACCGTTACCAGTGCCGATATTAAATACATCATAACCTTTGAATTCGCTTTTCTCCATCAGCTTCAACGCGGCTACGTGCGCTTTGGCCAAATCTACCACGTGTATATAATCACGAACGCAACTGCCGTCTTTCGTATTATAATCATCGCCAAAAACTGTTATTTTTTCGCGCTTGCCTATTGCGGTTTGCGTGATAAAAGGCACAAGGTTCTGCGGCACACCAATAGGCAATTCGCCTATCATAGCCGAATCGTGTGCACCAACCGGGTTAAAATATCTTAAGGCAATCACTTTATAGGCTGAACCAGCGGATACCGTGTCAACTAATATTTCCTCGGCTATCTGTTTTGTGTTACCATAAGGCGACTGGGCCGGTTTAATAGGCGCCTGCTCGGTAACAGGTAGCACATCTGGCTGACCGTAAACGGTGCAGCTTGACGAGAAAACAAAATTAACCGGTTTATCATAATACGATTCCAGCAAGTTGATCAGCGAATAAATATTATTGCGATAATATTTTAATGGTTGTTGAACCGATTCACCTACTGCTTTGAAAGCTGCAAAATGAATAATGCCTGCAATATCCGGTTCGGCAGTAGCAAGGGTGTTCACTGCATTTACATCGCTCAGGTCAAGCTCATGAAACACAGGCCTTTTTCCGGCTATTTTAGTGATCTGATCTAAAATTTTAGGCTGAGAGTTGGAAAGGTCATCAACAATTACCGGCTCAAAACCAGCATTGATCAACTCCACCACGGTATGCGAGCCTATGTAGCCCAAACCGCCTGTAACTAATATTTTCGACATTATTTTTTATTATAATAGGTAAAATCTTTATGTAATATTTCTTGCTCCGGAAGCGATTTAAAATATTCATAAGTTATTTTAAGTCCTTCGCTTCTTGAGACTTTTGGCTCCCAGCCCAATATCGCCTTAGCTTTTGTGATATCCGGTCTGCGTTGTTTAGGGTCGTTCACCGGTAATGGTTTACTCACCAGTTGCTGATCTGTGCCTGTAAGCTTAATGATCTCTTCGCCAAACTCTTTTATGGTGATCTCGTCCGGGTTACCAATATTCATCGGTTGAGCATAATCACTGAACAACAAGCGATAGATACCTTCTACCAAATCATCCACATAACAGAATGAACGGGTTTGTGAGCCATCGCCAAACATGGTTAACGGTTCGCCGCGCAAGGCCTGACCTATAAAAGCCGGTAAAACGCGACCATCATTCAGCCGCATACGCGGGCCATAGGTATTAAATATTCTGACAATCCTGGTCTCTAAACCATGGAAATTATGGTACGCCATAGTAATGGCTTCCTGGAAGCGCTTAGCCTCATCATATACCCCACGCGGACCAACAGGATTTACATTCCCCCAGTATTCTTCGGGTTGTGGGTTTACTGTAGGGTCGCCATAAACTTCTGATGTGGATGCAATCAGCATCCTTGCTTTTTTAGAACGGGCAAGACCTAATAGATTATGCGTACCCAACGAACCAACTTTTAATGTCTGGATAGGTATTTTTAAATAATCTATCGGGCTGGCAGGCGAGGCAAAATGGAGTATGTAGTCCAAATCGCCGGGTACATATACAAATTTAGAAACGTCGCACTGGTAGAACTCAAAATTCTGTAGTTTGAACAAGTGCTGAATATTGCGCAGGTCGCCGGTAATGAGGTTATCCATGCCTATGACATGAAAATCTTCCTTAATAAATCTGTCACATAAATGCGAGCCTAAAAATCCGGCGGCCCCTGTGATCAATACCCGTTTGCGGTTCTCCATTATTCAATTACTTTTCTGCCGATGCTGTTATAGTAAAACCCGCAATCGATCATTTTTTGAAGGTCATATAAATTACGGCCATCAAAAATAACTTTATTTTTTAGTTGATTTTCAAGCAAATCAAAATCAGGTGTACGGAACACTGACCACTCAGTTACGATCAGCAAGGCATCAGCGTCTTTTAATGCATCATATTGATTTTCAGCATAGCTGATCTTATCACCCAATAAGGCTTTTACATTTTTCAATGCTTCGGGATCAAAAGCTACCACTGAGGCTCCTTCTTTCAATAATTCATCAATTACATACAATGACGGCGCTTCGCGGATATCGTCGGTTTCAGGTTTAAAAGCCAGTCCCCACATGGCAAATTTCTTGCCTTTGATATCGCCTTTAAAGTATTTCTTTACCTTCTCTACCAATAATTTTTTCTGTATCTCGTTCACCTTCATTACGGAGTTCAGGATCTTGAATTCATATTCATTTTCCTCGGCTGCTTTGGCTAATGCCTGCACATCCTTAGGGAAGCAACTGCCACCATATCCTATTCCTGAAAACAGGAAACGACGCCCGATACGATCATCCGCTCCTATGCCGCGCCTTACCATATCCACATCGGCACCTACTCTTTCGCAAAGGTTAGCAATCTCGTTCATGAAGGATATTTTGGTAGCCAGGAAGGAGTTGGCTGCGTATTTGGTTAGCTCTGATGAGCGCTCATCCATAAAAACGATCGGGTTTCCCTGGCGCACATAAGGAGAATATAGTTCGGCCATTAGTTTACGGGCACGTTCATCCATAGTGCCGATCACTACGCGGTCGGGTTTCATGAAATCGTCTACAGCAACACCTTCACGCAAAAACTCCGGGTTGGACACCACGGCAAATTCTACATCGGTATGTTGCTTCATAATGGCGGTCACCTTATCCGCAGTACCCACTGGCACTGTTGATTTGGTAACGATCACCTTATATTCCTTTATCAGTTTGCCAATGTCTTTTGCTGCGCCTAATACATAGCTCAGGTCAGCAGCCCCATCACCGCCCGGAGGCGTGGGCAAGGCCAGGAAAATGATCTTTGCGTCGGTTATTGCATCAGCAAGACTGGTAGTAAACTGTAACCTGTTTTGATTGATATTCCGGTTAAACAGCATTTCGAGACCGGGTTCGTAGATCGGCACCTGGCCGTTCTTCATCATTTCAACTTTCTTTTCGTTGATATCTACACAAATAACCTGGTTTCCCGTTTCGGCTAAACAGGTGCCCGTAACTAACCCTACGTAACCTGTTCCAACCACAGCAATTTTCATAATATAGTTTGTTTTTTAATGGTAATGAAGCTATCATGGCCTATTCAATTTTTTTTGAGCGGCAGCCATGATGGTTTCATACTTATTTATCTTTTTATTGTTATTACTTTTATCCCGCGAAGGTAAGAATTTCAAATTCAATGTTACTGCTTTACAACTTAGGTGTCCGGTTTTATTTCTTTTTGATATTTATTGCTTCTTTTTTTAATAAAAAAGCAAAACTTTGGATCAATGGCAGAAAAAACGCCGGTTACCAGCAGTTTCCCAAAAGCGCCTGGTTCCACTTCGCATCGCTAGGCGAGTTTGAACAAGGGCTTCCGGTACTGAGCAGTTATAAAGCTTCAAATCCTGATCTGAAAATCGTTATAACATTCTTTTCGCCATCCGGTTTTGAGATCAGGAAAAATACACCCTTTGCCGATGCCGTTTACTACCTGCCGTTGGATACCGCCGAAAACGCACGAAAGTTTATCGATGCGGTCAATCCATCGATAGCGGTTTTTACCAAGTACGAATACTGGTACCATTTTTTTAATGAACTGCACCGGCGAAATATTCCCCTGTATATCATATCGGGGATATTCCGGCCTAACCAGGTATTTTTTAAATGGTATGGCAGCCTGCACCGCAAGATGCTAAAGTTTGTAACCCGTTTTTTTGTACAGGACGAGGATTCAAAACTGCTGCTGCAAAAAATAAATATCAATAATGTATCTGTAAGCGGTGATACACGTTTTGACCGGGTATGGGCTAATGCACAACAGCCTAAATCTTTCCCGATGATCGAAGAATTCGGCAAGGGATACAAAGTATTTGTTGCAGGCAGTACCTGGCCGGAAGATGAGGAAATATTAGCCAAATTGGTTACAGATTACACCGATTGGAAATTTATCATCGCGCCTCATGAAATCAATGAAGAAAAGATCAACAGGTTAATTGAGCAATTACCAGGCAATTCTGCTGTAAGACACTCACTACTCACTACTCACAACTCACCACAAACACTGATAATTGACAATATCGGTATGCTATCCTCTCTCTATCAATATGGGGATATTGCTTACATAGGCGGCGGTTTTGGCGCAGGGATACACAACACGCTCGAAGCGGCAGCCTTTGGTTTACCGGTAATTTTTGGACCTAATTACGACAAGTTTAAGGAGGCGAGAGATCTGGTTGAATTAAGGTTGGGCTTCAGTATCAATAATGAAAATGAGCTTAAGAAAATCGCGGTCTATTTAACAGGAGATGAACTTAGATATCGACCCATCAGCCAAAAGATCAAAGCATATATCAGGGAGCATATTGGGGCGACGGAGATGATTATGAGTAATTTATCTAAACCATGAAAACATTTGCAATTCTAATTCTTCTAAGCTTCACCTTAAACACTTGGGCGCAAACTGCAAAAAAAGTTCTCAAATATAGAGTCATAAAAACCATTCACACCGATCTTAATAATGACAATAAAACGGATACTATTGTGATTAGCTCTTCATTTGAAGGATATGCATACTTTAATAAAATTTCTATTGCACTTTCAGGATTTAAAAAGCAGGTTTTCAAAGCAAGAGAAAAATGGACTGGTGTAGATAACAAGTTTCTTAAATCAAATAAAAATGCGCTTAGTACCGATCTTTTATTTCTAAAAAAGACTAATAAACATACCGTGATCTTATTATTCGGCGAGATCGATGGTGCAGGCTATAGAGATGAGTTTTCAATTATCAATATTGAAAACAATAATATAAAAATGGTTTTTGATCCATTAAATGACAATAATGGAGAACCCGATATCGAGTGGCCTGTAACTTTAACCGAGTTGCAAGACAATGGCAGGTTATGTTTTATTTATAAAGATATGGGAGAAATTGAAAGGGAGGTAGAAGGTGGCGATATTGGCACGTATACGCCCTATTTCGTGTATCTTATAGATGATTATTGCAAACTCAATGAACCATTAACAAAAAAATACAATGAGGATCACTACGTTTTTGCTGGGATCAAACCCAATGAAAAGATCAGAATATTTTATCCTAAAAATGGCGGCAAACCACGTATTTGGAAAAAATAATTCCAGCACATAATTCAATCTTCCTCATTATCCTTAATATTGCCTGCTATGGGCTTTTTACAGATTCCCGGTTTAGGTAAAGTACATTATCATGAGTATGGCAGCGGCAATAAACCGATGCTGGCATTTCATGGTTATGGGATGACGGGGAAGCAGTTCCATGTGTTAAAAGAGTCTGTTTTATCCAAATACCATATTTATGGGATTGATCATTTTTTTCATGGTAAAAGTGAGATCGATGGCTGGACCGAAAAACAGATCATAGCAGGTATGCCCAGAACCATGGTGAAGGCTTACCTCGAAGAGTGGTTCAAAACATACGGGAAGCAAAAAATATCACTCATGGCTTATTCCATCGGCGCTAACCTGGCGCTGATCCTGCTGGAAGAATATCCTGAACTGATTGATGAGATCATTTTAATGGCACCGGACGGCTTGTCAGTCTATAAAGGTTTTGATTTTTTGACGAACAGGTCATTTGGCAAATATTTTTTCCGAAGGGCCACCAAAAGCAAATGGCTTGCACCATCATTGCTGAAGAATTTGGAAAGGTTCCGCTTTATTGACAATGGTCTCTACAAGATCGCCTATAACGAGATTGATACGGAAAAGAAAAGATTGGATGTGTACTATACACTCAACCTGATAAGGTTGCTTAAACCTGATACCGAAAAAGTCGCACTACTCATCAATCAGCATAAAATAAAATGCACTTTGATATTCGGGCGCGATGATCGATTGTTCCCAAGATCAGGAGCTATGCTATTTATCAATCAATTGGATAAAGCAGAGGTGCACGAGGTGCCTTTAGGGCATTGGCTGGTAGTGCCTGCATTGGATGAGTATTTAGTAAATTTGCATGAATGATACCTGAGCGCAGCAACCGATTGATCAAAAAACTGTTTGCCCCTTACCTGGCTTATAGGCTGCGCAAAGCTTTTAAAGTTTTAAAGCATAATGAGGTTAAAGTGTTGCCGGGGCATTCTGTATTGCTACTATGTAATCATTTCAGTTGGTGGGATGGCTTTTTTGCAGGGCATTTAACACATATTTACCTGCACCGCGATTTCCATATCATGATGCAGGAAGATCATCTTAAAAAACGAATGTTCTTTAACCGCGTAGGTGGATTTTCTATCAACCGCAAATCAAAAGAGGTGGTCGAGTCATTGCAGTATACTGCTCAATTGCTCGATAATCCCAACAACTTAGTCGCAGTTTTTCCGCAGGGTGCATTAGAATCAAATCATACGGAAGAGATCAATATTGAGCGGGGCATCGATTATATAGTAAAGAAAATAAAAGGCGATTGCCAGATCATCTATTACTCGGCGTTTATAGAATACTTCGAGAGCCTGAAACCCTCAGTTTATTTTCACTTTTTAGATTGCGGCACCAATCACGACTTTGATTTTGAGAAGGCAAAAGCGATGATCAACGCACATCATAAAAAAGCATTGAAAGAGCAAGTTAATGCGGAGCATTGATTTAATTTGAAGATTTGGCGATTTGAAAATGATAAGCAGTACGATGTAATGGTTAGGCCCCAAAACAATTTTTTTATTAGGAATATACTGCATTACTATGTGAACTGGATAGTTGGCCGCCATTTTCATGAGGTATGTTTTGAGCCGGTAGAGGTCGATCCAAACAAATCTATTTTACTTATAGCTAACCATTTCAGTTTTTGGGACTCGCTGATCCTGTACATTGTTTGCTATAAACTGTTGAAGAAGAAATTTTATGTGATGGTGCGCGAGGACACCACAATACAGTTAAAGTATTTGAAATATGGCGGCGCTTTTTCGGTTAACAAAAATTCGAGGGATATGCTGCAATCGCTGGATTATGCTGCAGAGTTACTCAATGACCCACAAAACCTGGTGCTGATATTCCCGCAAGGGAAGCTTTATTCCAACTTTGTGAATGATATACATTTTGAAAAAGGAATTGCAAAGGTGATTGAAAAAGCTGAAGGAAAATTCCTGTTGCTTTTTGCCGCTACTTTTGTTCAGTACCTGAAACATAAAAAGCCTACTGCAACCGTTTACTTAAAAGTGGAACCAAATGCCGGGAAAAGTTTTGAGGAATTAAAAAATGCCTATCAAAAGCATTATGATAATGCTAAATTGCAGCAAACTGAAATTGTGATATAAAAGTGATCATTATAATCTATGCGACCTTCTTTTTTATCATTTTACGCTTTGCCGTAACGATTTTCAATTTTATTTCGGACCCAAAACTTCGCCGGGTCAATAAAAACTATACTAACCTGGTTTCCATACTTATACCTGCCCGAAACGAGGAAAAAAACATTCTGCGCCTTTTAACTTCTATCCATCAGCAGGATTACAACGATTATGAGGTGATCGTACTGGATGACGATTCATCAGATCGCACCTATGATATTTGTTCTGAATTTGCAACTAAACACTCCGCTTTTAAAGTAATAAAAGGGAAAGAATTAACCAGCCAATGGCTTGGTAAAAATTATGCCTGCTATCAACTGGCAAAACAAGCGAAAGGCGAATTTTTATTGTTCCTGGACGCCGATGAACAGGTTTTTGATGGGCTGATTAACAGCGCTGTGCACCGGATGCATTTTCGTGGTCTGGCTTTGCTAAGTATGTTTACCAATCAGCAAATGAAGACGATCGGAGAACAGCTAACCGTGCCGCTGATGCATTATATCTTACTTAACCTGTTGCCATTGCGCTTGGTTTACCTGTCTAAAAATGCTGCTGTAGCTGCTGCAAGCGGTCAATTTATGCTGTTCAATGCTGATGTTTATCATCAACATGAGTGGCATAAAAGTGCAAAAGATAAAATTGTGGAAGATGTGGAGATCATGAAGCAAGTGAAGCTGGCCGGTTATAACGGCGAAAGTTTGCTGGCCAACGGCATGATCAGTTGCCGTATGTACACTGGTTACGGCGAGGCGATCAACGGCTTTGGCAAAAATTTCCTGGCGGCCTTTAACTATAATATTTTCAGTTTCCTGATATTCTTACTGCTCCTTATCGCCGGACCGATGATGGTGATGATGACCCTGAACTTTCAACTAATCCTGATGATGGCCGGGTTGATCATGCTCACACGGATCATGATTTCGCTGGAATCGGGCCAGAATGCTTTTATTAATGTTATCTTGCACCCGCTGCAGATGTTCAGCCTGGTGCTGATCGCTTTTTCGGCCATACAGAAGTATTTAACAAAAACCACCGAATGGAAAGGCAGGAAAATCTGAGGCTACCGGGTCTCCACCAGCAGGCCGAGGAACTGTCAATCAACAGAAAAGCTATTTCCATTATTGTTATTTTTCACCTGGTCGGGTTGATTGGCCTGAGTATTCCCTTTACGCGATCAATATTTCTTTATATAGTCCCCTGGCATTTATTGCTGATGATGGCTGTGATCGTGCTTAACCACAACCGGGTCGATACCCGGTTTATATTTTTCCTGGTACTTATATTTATTTCAGGTTTCGCAGCTGAATGGGCCGGAATTCATAAACATTGGTTTTTCGGCGACTATTACTACGGTAAGACTTTAGGGTTCAAGGTATTGGACGTGCCTTTAATTGTTGGCGTCAATTGGTTTCTACTGACCTATTCAGCCAGTGTGTTAATGCAACGCAGCCGGTTAAAAAGTATGTTTTTACGGATAATAATCGGATCGCTGATATTGGTGCTGTTAGATTTGTTGATCGAACCCGTAGCCGTGCGCCTGGATTACTGGCACTGGGCGGGTGATGTTATTCCTTTAAAAAACTATCTTTCGTGGTTTTTGGCAAGCGTTGTAATGCTTTCGATCTATGAGCTGTTCCGTTTTAAATATCAAAGTGTTGTGGCCCCGGTGTTCCTGCTGATCCAATTTATCTTCTTCGGAATATTATACTTAGTGCAAGTAATTTTTTTACCGTAAATTTGCAGCGCTATGGGCGATTATCAGTTGAAGGTGACCATTGACCATGATTCGGGCTTTTGCTTTGGGGTGGTGTATGCTATTGATATGGCAGAAGAGATATTGGCGGAAGATGGCTACCTGTATTGCCTGGGTGATATTGTGCACAACGATGAAGAAGTAGAGCGCTTGAAACTAAAGGGCCTGCGTATCATCGGCCACGAAGATCTGAAAGACCTGCACAACGAAAAAGTACTGATACGTGCACATGGCGAAGCACCTGACACCTATCGTTTGGCTTTGGAAAATAATATCATGCTGATCGACGCTTCCTGCCCGGTGGTATTAAAACTGCAAAACCGCATCAAAACATCGTTCGACAGCAATGAAAAGATCCTGATCTTCGGGAAACACGGGCATGCGGAAGTGATCGGCCTATCAGGGCAAACCAATAACGAGGCATTGGTTTTCCAGGATATTGCGGAGCTGGACGAAGTGGAATTGCCCCAAAAGATTACCCTGTATAGCCAGACCACCAAAAGCACAGAAAAGTTTTACCATATTAAAGAGGAACTCATATCACGAGGTTACGAGGTAAGGGCAAACGACACCATTTGCCGCCAGGTATCTAACCGTGACAAGGACCTGCCTGCTTTTGTGGCTAAGTTTGATAAGATCGTATTTGTATCGGGCCGCAAATCATCTAACGGGAAGGTACTCTTTGAAGTTTGCCGCAAGCATAATCCCAATACCTATTTCATTTCATCATCTGATGAATTAGACAAATCCTTATTTGCTCCGGGTGATAAAGTTGGCATTGCCGGCGCTACTTCTACGCCGATGTGGTTGATGGAAGAAGTGAAAGCTGCGCTGGAGAGTTTTTAGTCTCTACTAAAATAACAATGCCCTGATATTTAACCTGCTGTAAAGACAATACTTTATTTTATTTTTGCGCCTCTATATTATGGGCAAAAAGGGAGTTTTATTAATTAACCTCGGTACGCCTGACAGTCCGTCGACTGCCGATGTGCGTAAATATCTTCGTGAATTTTTGATGGATCCGCGGGTGATCGACATCAACCCGGTATCGCGAACCTTACTGGTAAAAGGCATTATTGTCCCTACCCGCGGACCGAAATCGGCCAAATTATATCAAAAAATTTGGGACGATAAAACCGGCTCCCCATTATTGCATTACAGCAAATTACAGCAGCAATTATTGCAACAGCGCCTGGGCGACGAGTATATTGTAGAACTTGCTATGCGCTATCAGAATCCGAATATCGAGTCCGCTTTGGAGAGATTGAAAGCTGCTCAGGTTGATAATATACAGGTGATCCCTATGTTCCCGCAGTATGCTTCAGCAAGTACGGGTTCGGTTTATGAGAAGGTGATGGGTTTAGTTGGCCAATGGCCCACCAGTCCGACGATATCTTTCATCAATTCGTTCCACGATAATGAGATGATGATCGAAGCCTTTGCGGACAACGCCCGCAAATACAAACCCGAAACATATGATCATATCCTGTTCAGCTTTCATGGGTTGCCGCAACGACAACTGATCAAATCGGACCATACACATAAGCATTGTCTAAAAGCAGCCGATTGCTGTCAGACGCTCACCGACGTTAATAAATTTTGCTATTCGGCTCAATCATATCATACAGCGGGTTTGATCTCCGAAAAGTTAAACATCCCGAAGGATAAATATACCATCTGTTTCCAATCGCGCCTGGGCAGCGATCCTTGGGTACAACCTTATACCAGCGAGGTTGTAGCTAAACTGGCCAAAGAAGGCAAGAAACGTCTGTTGGTATTCTGCCCTGCTTTTGTAGCCGATTGCCTTGAAACGGTTTACGAAGTAACCACCGAGTATGGCGATGAGTTTAAAGCTTTAGGTGGTGAGCATGTGCAGCTAGTAGAAAGCCTGAATGATTCACCAAAGTTTATTGAAGCGCTGGCGGGAATGGTGAGTTAAAAATCACCTTACCTGTCATTCTGATCCGCCAATAGGCGGAGAAGAATCTATTGATACATATGTTGGGTACCTGAAAGCTTCACGGAATAGATGCTTCTCCGCCTATTGGCGGATCAGCATGACAAACTCAGATAGTCTGCCCCACCCACTCACTCACAATCTTAGCAGACAATAAGCACAGCGGTATCCCCCCACCCGGATGCACACTACCACTGCAGAAATAGAGATTCTTTATTTTAGATGAACGGTTAGCATGACGCAGAAATGCCGCAAAACGAGTGTTAGAACTTGTCCCGTAAATAGAGCCCTGGTAGGATGATGTGCGGCTTTCGATAGAACGAGGATCAAGAATGGATTCGGAAACAATCAACTCGGATATATCCGTTTTCAATATCCGGGAGAGCTTTTGAAGAATATTTTCCCTTGCGTCTTCAATTAGCTTATCCCAATCCTGCCCTTTATTTGCGGGGGCGTTGATCATTACAAACCAGTTTTCACAACCATTTGGCGCATCATCAGTTTTTAGTTTTGAGCTGATATTGATATAAACTGTTGGGTCATCATAAATAGTTTGTTGCTCCCAGATGTGATCAAATTCAGCTTTATAATTGGCACTGAAAAATATGTTGTGCAGATCAAGCTCAGGGAATTGCTTTTTGATGCCCCAATAAAATATCAAGGCGGAACTGCTGCGTTCCTGGTTAAGTATTTTTTTGGGGAAAAGATTAGGATGGCCGCTTAACAGTTTATGATAGGTAAACCAGATGTCCATGTTGGATACAATAATATCTGCGTTTATAATATCCCCATTCACCTTCACTCCAACAGCTTTTTTATCTTTCAAAATAATCTGATCCACCTTTGAATTGTAATAGAATCTTACACCGATCGATTCCGCAAGTTCGACCAGGCAAGTGACAATGCTATACATTCCGCCTTTCGGAAAATAAGCCCCGAAATGTTGTTCCAAATATGGGATAACATTTAATGTAGCCGGTGATTGGTAGGGGTTTGAGCCATTATAGGTAGCAAATCGGTCGGCATATTGTACCATGCGTTTATCAGTAAATGTCTTGTTATTTGCCTGGTGCATCGAGCGGGATGCATCTAATCTGCGCAATTGAAATAATGCATAAAAAGCCGCGGAGGTGAAATAGGTTTTTAACCGTTGTAGCGATCTTTCTAAAAATACAGGGTTACTTATTTCATAAATCCTGCTGCTGTTATCTAAATGTTTGCGGAGAGCACTTCCTTGTCTCGTTAGCCTTTCAACATCACTGATAAATTTCTCTTTATCTGCAAAGGCAGTCAGCCTGCTGCCGTCTTCATAAAAATACTGACAGATGGTATCCAGCTTTTGATAGCTGAAAAATTGAGCGGGGTCTTTACCTGCCAGTTCAAACAATTCATCCACATACTGCGGCATGGTAAGCAGGCTCGGCCCGGCATCAAAACGGAAACCGTCTTGTTTGATCTCCGACAATTTTCCGCCGGGATAATTATTCGCCTCAAAAACTTCTACCTGGTATCCTTTCACTGCCAAACGGATAGCTGTTGCTATCCCGGCTATCCCGGCACCGATGATCAAAGCTTTTTTTGCAGGCATGGGGCAAATTTACACCTTACACATATTGCAAGGCATACTTCATAAAGTTGCTGGTGAGACCAAAATCTTCCGTTCCTTTGCGGCGGATGAAATAGAAATCACGGGTAATTTTTAGCCCTTCTATCGGTACCTCAACCAAATCGCCTTCGGCTAACTGGCGCACGATGGATGGCCTCGGCATAAAGCCCAGGCATTGGTCGGCTAATAGGAAATTCTTTAATGCTTCAGTTCCGCCAAGGCGGATTTTTACGGATAGATCGGCGGGCTTGATATGATGATCGGAAAGTGCCTTTAACAGAGCATTCAAAGTACCGGAGCCACGTTCACGCAATGCAACCGGTGTTTTCAAAAGCTGTTTGATGGTCAATGACTTCCCGGCAAGCGGACTTTTTGACGAACAAACCGGGATTACCTCGTCGCTCATGAACGGGTTGTAGGAAACGGTGGTTAGCTTATTATCTACCTCGATAATGCCGATATCTACCTCATGAGTAAGCAGGGCGTTCAGGATGTATTCCGAGTTACGGTTAACCAGCTGTATATCTACATTGGCATATTCGCGCTGAAAACCGGAGAGTATGGACGGTAAAATGTACAGGGCGATGGTAGTACTGGCACCTAAACGCAAATGCCCTGCTGCTTGTGATACATTACTTAGAATAGACAGGTCGTATTCTATTTTTCGTTCTATTTCAGTAGCCTGCAACAGGTATTCATTCAGTCGCTTACCGGCTTCGGTGAGCAGGATGCTGTTGCCCTTGCGTTCAAACAACGGTACTTTATACTGATCTTCCAGCGCTTTGACGTGCTTACTTATAGCGGGCTGTGTAACAAACAGCACCTGCGCCGCCTTTGAGAAACTCAAATTGGCAGCCACTTCCATAAACACACGGTGAGCGAAGGAGATCATGGTGCGAAGTTAGTTGATTAGGTTGATTATGGGAAGTCCGAAAGTCCGCATAAGTCGGGAAGTCCGAAAGTAAGTTCTTACTGCTCCACTTATTTGACTTCGTATAATCATCTAATTTTTCACCCGCTCAAAATATTGGCCGGTAAATTTGTAGGTGATTCGCCTATTGGTAACTTTCCCTTTATCAACAATTACGGGCAGCGAAATTATTTTTAAAGTTAGATTGTATCGAATGTCAGCGTCCTTTAAGTTACCGGGGATCGAGAATAAATCATAATCATAGTAAAGTTTGTTATGCAACCCGCTTTGCGTTTTGATAAGCTTTGTATCAACCAATTTCCCATTTTCAATTGAGAAAACTCTTATGCCTTCTCCCATGTCATGTGATGAAAAAATGCCGTCAAAAACAGCAAGATAATAGCTCTTATTCCCCGCTTTTAAAGTATACAAATTAGAGTATAAATAAACATAATCACTCTCATCCTTTGCTGTATCTAATATTGAATAGGTTTGCTCTTTGTATTTATATTGAAATACATTTTCAAAATCGTGCATTGTCCCTCCCATGTTGGTATCCCAGGAATAAATCCGAAATAATTCATCTTCTGAAGTATTGATTATCATGCCCTGTAAATTATTGAAATAACTATACATAGTAGACGGGTAAGCACTTGTATAATATTTCAATTTTTTACCAAAAACATCATTCGCTCGTTCTAAAGAATCTGACCAAGCCATTGTTGTATCATTTGGTCTTTGTTGAACCCAATAATTAATTTTTTTGAAAGATTTTGATAAATCCTCGTCAACAATTCTTCTTGGGATCTGGGCGAACAAGTTTGAGCTGGTAAGGTAGCAGAAAATAAGTGAGAATAGGCTTAGAGGTTTCATCGGTATAAATAAAAGTCCGGAAATAAAAATAGGGATAATCTTTATGACTATCCCTATTCGTTTATATTTTAAGCTGATCCAAAACTCAATCAACCTAATCTAACTCAATCAACTTATTCAACCACTATTCAACCAAACTCGCCTGCCCTATCAAATGCTTCGCAACCAAATACTCAGCTATCTGCACCGCGTTGGTAGCAGCGCCTTTGCGCAGGTTGTCTGATACGATCCAGCAATTCAGGGTCTTTGCCTGGCTTTCGTCCCTGCGGATACGGCCTACAAATACTTCATCTTTTTCGTGTGCGTCCAATGGCATCGGGTATTTAAGATTGGCAACATCGTCAACCACCAATACACCCGGCGCTTTTGACAGGATATCCCTTACTTCGGCCAGGTCGAAATCGTTTTCAAACTCAATATTTACCGACTCAGAGTGACCGCCGATAACCGGGATACGTACCGTAGTTGCGGTAACTTTGATGCTGTCGTCACCCATGATCTTCTGGGTTTCTTTGATCATCTTCATTTCCTCTTTGGTGTAACCATTGTCGGTAAACACATCAATATGAGGGATCACATTCAGGTCGATAGGATAAGTATATGCTCTTGGCCCGTCGGTGATACCTTTACGTTCGTTAAATAACTGGTCGACCGCTTTTACACCCGTACCGGTTACCGACTGGTAAGTAGAAACCACTATCCTTTTGATCTTATATTTATCGTGCAACGGCTTTAGTGCCACAACCATTTGTATGGTGGAGCAATTAGGGTTGGCAATGATCTTATCTTCTGCTGTTAATACATCGGCGTTTACTTCGGGCACTACCAGTTTCTTGGTAGGATCCATGCGCCATGCGGATGAATTATCTACTACAGTTGTTCCAACTTCGGCAAATAAAGGTGCCTGGGCCAGTGAAGTGCTCCCGCCTGCCGAAAATAAAGCCAGGTCGGGCTTCTGTTTTATCGCATCCTCTACAGAAACCACCTTATACTGCTTACCCTTGAATGTTACTTCTTTACCAACACTCTTTTCTGAAGCTACGGGGATTAATTCTGTTACCGGGAAGTTGCGTTCTTCTAGAATCTGCAACATTTTAGTGCCCACCAATCCTGTGGCACCTACTACTGCGACTTTCATTTTTTTAAATTGTTAATTAATAATTGAACCCCAAATATCCGAATTTTTTAGCTTTTATAAGAAGCTATTCATTTCGAATTATCTGAATCTTAATTTATTGGGCAATCAGACTGTCAAATTTTCATTAATTGTAAAATCCATACTAATAATTTCAAAATATTTAAATTCATGGATTCCGCCAATTCCTGTTCACGCAAAAAAATCTACCTTTGCGCATCAATAATTAACTTGCATGAGCGAAAAGATTTTAGTGATCGGCGCTAATGGCCAGATAGGGACAGAACTGGTCAACGCTTTAAGGGATATACATGGCGCCGAACAGGTAATCGCATCTGATATAAACAGTCCTACCTATGCCATACGCCACAGCGGTCCGTTCGAATTTGTGAACGTGCTGGATAAGGATAATCTTCATCACCTGTTTACCAAACATCAGCCTACACAGGTTTATTTGCTCGCCGCTATTTTATCTGCCGTTGGCGAACAAAAACCCAAAATGGCCTGGGACCTGAACATGACCGGGCTGATACAGGTGCTGGATTACGCGGTGGAGTTTAAGGTGAAAAAAGTTTTCTGGCCGAGCTCGATAGCAGTTTTCGGACCGCATTCGCCGCAGGAAAACACGCCGCAGTATTGTGTGATGGACCCAAATACGGTTTATGGTTTCAGTAAATTAGCAGGCGAACGCTGGTGCGAATATTATTACAATAAACATGGGCTGGATGTAAGGAGCCTGCGTTACCCCGGGTTGATCGGCTGGAGGGCAAATCCCGGAGGCGGAACGACAGACTATGCGGTGCATATATTTCATGAGGCATTGAAAAAAGGCAGTTACGAGAGCTTTTTATCAGCCAACACGGCCTTGCCAATGATGTATATGGACGATGCTATACGTGCTACAATTACGCTGATGGATGCACCATCTGAAAAACTGACCATACGCTCATCGTATAACCTGGCCGGTATCAGCTTTACTCCGACGCAACTGGCGGCTGAGATCAAAAATGCAATCCCGGATTTTGAGATCAGCTATGCGGAAAATGACCAAAGACAAGCCATTGCAAACAGCTGGCCAAAATCCATCGACGACAGCTATGCGCAGCAGGACTGGGGATGGAAGCTGGAATATGACCTGAAAGCGATGACGGAGGATATGCTGATCAACCTGAAGAGCGTGATTTGATTGGCGCAGGGCGGTTGGCGTTTGAGGGAAAGCACTATGTGAACTTAAAGCTAAATCACCAAAAATGACTGCTGTATAAATTTAGGCTAAAGCCATTCATCCATTTCAACTTGCCCGTTGGCTAAAGCCAACGGCAATGAATGGAAAAAGTAAACGTAAAATTCATTGCCGTCTCATTTATGGGACGGATTAGGACAACAAATAAAGGGGGCTTTAGCCAAAAAATCGCAATGAAGTTTTAAAAGCGACCGCCCTGAAAGCTAAACACCAAAAATCAAAGCTTTTAAACCAAAATATCTATATTTACTGCCTGTTTTTAAGGCAGAAGGTTCGGGATAATGATAACCATGATCTATGAACCATCAACAATGAACTAAAGAAAAATGGGAAGAGCATTTGAATTCCGCAAAGAAAGGAAACTAAAGCGCTGGTCGAAGATGGCGGTGCAGTTTACACGCCTGGGTAAGGAAATTGTAATGGCTGTAAAAGCTGGTGGCGGTGACGTAAATACCAACTCGCGCCTGCGCACGGCTGTACAAAACGCCAAGGCAGTAAACATGCCAAAGGACCGCGTGGAGGCTGCTATAAAAAGAGCAACCAGCCGCGATGAAAAAGACTATGAAGAAATAGTTTACGAAGGGTATGCGCCCCATGGCGTAGCTATCCTGGTAGAAACAGCTACGGATAATATTAACCGTACGGTAGCCAATGTTCGCAGTTATTTTACTAAAACCGGCGGTACGTTGGGTAAAACAGGTTCGCTGGATTTCATTTTCACCCGTAAATCTGTTTTCACGTTTGTTCCCGGCGAACGTGATTTAGAAGAACTGGAGTTTGAACTGATCGATGCCGGACTGGAAGACCTGTTTGTTGAAGCAGATGAGGAGGGTAATGATATCGCCGTGATCCATACCGCTTTTGAAGATTTTGGGAAGATGCAAAAGGCATTGGAAGAAATTGGCATCGAAACCAAATCGGCCAAGCTGGAGCGTATCGCACAGTCGTTCCACGAAGTAAGTGAAGAGCAAACCGCCGATGTATTAAAGCTGATAGACAAGCTGGAAGAGGACGACGACGTACAGGCGGTTTATCATAATATGGTGGAGTGAGTTGATTTCGGAAGTCGGAAGTTCGATTTCGGAATTAGTTAATTGAGTTGGACAATAGTTAAAAGGTGATCAGTTAACCAGTTATCTGGCAAATCTGATTAATCCATAAATCGTGTAATATGCCTCTATTCACCTCACGCAAACAGGAAAAGAAAGTTAAAGTCACCTTTAGCAATGGTTTGCTTTTTGTTGAAAGAGAGGGTGAGAAGTCGCAGGTTTTTCCGCTGGATTTTTTTCCTAAGCTGATGAACGCGACCGATGAACAGCGCGCGGATTGGACCCAAACTGATAAGGGAATACATTTTAATCAGTTGGATCTCGACGTTGATGTGAAATATTAGATATGAGATTGGGAATGAGGACAGAATTGTCTCACGTCTCAAATCTCACATCTCAAATCTAAAACAATGACTTTCGAAGAATTTTTTAAAAAGAAAAAGATCAGCCTGGTTGCCCTTGAACAGGGAGAGCCGGCGCTTTTTTCTGAATTTAAAGTTCACTTCGAAAAGATGGGCGAAAAGAGCTTCGACCATACCAAAAAATACTGGTTCAATAAACTGAGACTGCGTTTCCCCGCCCCACCGGAACCAAAGGTGGAAAAAGTGGTGATGGAAAATCCGCTGGCAGAGCAAACGGTTAACGAAACTTTGTCGGAGAAACCCGCACAGCCCGCGCCTAAAGTGGGCTTCACCCCACGATTCAAGGCAGGAGCAACTAAACCAGCAGAAACAACTTCTACGCCAGAACCAAAACTGGAGGCAGAAAAGCCTGAGGAAAGTGAAAAACCAGCCTCAGCGCCTGCTGGATTTAAACCACGCTTCAAAGCGGGTGTTACCAAACCTGTTGAGCCTATTAATACCGAACCATCACCGGAGCCGGAAAAACCTGTGGAAAGCGAAAAGCCATCGGCCCCTGCTGTTGGCTTCAAACCGCGCTTCAAAGCCGGGGTTACCAAAACTGCTGAGCCTGCGGAAAATACAGAGCCTGCGCGAGAACCGGCAAAACCTACTGAAAGCGAAAAACCAGCATCAGCACCCGTCGGGTTTAAACCACGCTTTAAAGCAGGCATAACCAAACCTGCAAACCAATCTCCTGAGCAAAAGGAAGAGCCAAAAAGCGAAGAATAATAACGATTAAATATAACTATGTCAAATATCTACTCGTTTACTTGCCGATGCTGCGGTAAGGTGTATAATGAACTTCCGTTATGCTTTGGTAATGACTATCCTGATTTTTACTTCTCTGTACCACCCGAAGAAAGGAAGAGTAGGGTTGAGCTTACAGAAAGTTTATGTGTAGTTGACGAACGTCATTTTTTCCATAGGGGAAGAATTACAATTCCAATTGTCGATTATCATGAAGATTTGATCTTTAATGTTTGGACATCTATAAGCAAAGAAAACTTTGAATTAAGAAATGAAGTATGGGATGATGCCGACAGAACTAAATATGGCCCCTACTTCGGTTGGCTCCAAACTGTGGTGTCAACATACGGTGATACGTTAAATATCAAAACAATGGCTTATGAAAATGAAGCTGGTTTGATTCCAACTATTAAGGTAATTGAAGATCTTCATCCATTAAAAACGGATCAGGAAAATGGAATTACTTTCAAAGACGCCAAGGATAAAGTTCAAATCATACTTGCTGGTTATCACAAAGAATAGCTACTTTATTTCCTATGCGAAAATAACCACGGAATTAATTGTGGTTCTTTAAAAGCATCGTCCCAACTATTGTGGTCATCGTTGGGGTAGACGGTAAATTTAGGATCGCCACCTGCTTCTTTGATGGCTACTACCATCACCTGGGAATGATCAAAGGGAACTACGCTGTCCTTAGCACCATGGAATATCCACATAGGGACTTTCTTAGCATAGATTGTGGCATTCAAGGTATTATCGCCACCGCAAATAGAAAAAGCTGCTGCAAAAAGGTCGGGTTTGCGCCGCAGTAATTCATATGTACCCATCCCGCCCATGGACAGGCCGCCTACATAAACGTGGTGCTTATCTACATAAGGCTTATCGAGCCATTGCGAGATCAATCCCAACAAGCTCGTCATTGCTTTAGTTGGATCGCCACCTTCGAGAAAGTGAAAAATTGTTTTTCCTGAAGCATCCGTTTGCTTGTCAACATTGCTCCAGTAGCTATTAGCAGGGCATTGCGGGAAGATAACAATAGCGGGATATTTTGCCCGGATAGTGTCGTTCAGAAAAAGCTGCGTACCGTATTTTAGCTGTGCCTCATTGTTATTTCCACGCTCGCCTGCACCGTGCAAAACCAATATAAGGGCGTATTTTTTAGTTGGGTCAAAGTTTTTGGGGAACACGAAACGGTAGGGTAGCGTATCGTTTTTATTGATATACGTTCCGCGATCGAATTTAGACAAGTCAGGTGTTTGTGAAAAAGCAGGAAATGCCAGGCAAAAACCTAGCATTCCTGTTAATAATATTTTTATTGATTTCATAGTAGCGTTCAAATAATTCAAGTTTAATTATCGGAACGTAAATTAAAGGTTTTTAAATTAATTCTTTGATAAGGAGGGGCTTTCAAAGTCTAATTTTTTTAAGCCGCGCTGTATTTCGGGACAGCTCATAAACAGTTTCCAGATCAGTCCGCTGCGATAATTTTCTATCATTACTACAATTGGCCCCTGGTCAATAGCCAGGTATGATTTGGCATACCAGTTATGCGATTCGCTGAAGGCATCAGTAAAGCCATAATCACCCCAAATTTTATCACCCAAATCATAATAGAAATGGCGCAGGGCTTTCATAGAATATTCGGGGGTATAAGGGAATGCCGATAAAGCTGCAGTCGGAGTGATCACACCAAGATCGTTCCTGGGCTCGTGAGCGCTATATCCTTCGTAACTATCACTTGCGGTCAGTCCCCAGCAATTCTCGCCATAGCCCTTGTAATGCTTTGGATTGTCCACGCAATAAGCATGATTGATCAGGGTGTGGTTTTTATTCTGCTCCCAGTAATCAGCATATTGATCTTTTAAGCCTCTGGGGTCAAGCCCCATAAAAGAGTATTGCGAAAAGAACAACGGGCCGCCATAATCAAACCCTAAAGGCAATTTAAAGCCGTAAAACGCTTTACCATTTTTGAAGAAATCGCTTTGCGCCCAGCCACCATAGTAAACACTTGCGGGTATTGGATAACGTTCGGCCGACTCAGCTAATATATAAGTAATCATACATTCGTTGAAACCACGGATAGGGAAATTCATAACCCATCCATTGTTTGGCGACCAGTGCCAGTACAGGTTATCTCTTCCACCCTGGGTATACCAATTCCATTCCATTTCGCTCCATAGCTGGTTAATCACATCCCTGATGTGATGTTCTTTCCTGTCATGACCGGCAAAGTATTGACGCGCACATAGCAAGCCCTCAAAAAGGTAGGATGTTTCCACTATATCACCCCCATCATCCTTACGGCCAAAACGAATTACTTTACCCGTTTCGCCATTCAACCAATGCGGGAATGCACCATGAAACTCATCTGCTTTGGCTAAAAACTCTACCATTTTCAGCATACGGTTAACCGCCTGCTCGTGCGTGATCCACTTGCGGTGATCGGCTACGATGAGAGCCATTATTCCAAAACCAGAGCCACCTGTGGTTATCACTTCGTTGCCGTAATCGTAAGCTACATTGCTGCGCTCACGTGCCAGTCCGCTTGTAGGGTGACCAAAATCCCAGAAATAGCGGAATGTCTGGCGTTGTACTACATCCAGCAAGGCGCTATCCGACAAGCCCTTGATAATGCCAACCGGCTTAATGGCGTCTTCAGTTGCCTTCGTATTTTGAGCAAAGCCCAAAAGTGTGGTTGAGCTTAACAGGATTGCGATTAAAAAACATCTCATTTAGTATTAGTTTAGTAGTTATAAGTTCGGGCTTTGAAATCCGAGGTTTTTCATACCGGTTTTTACCTCGGGGCAGCCCATAAATAAGTTCCAGAGCAAGCCACTTCGGTAGTTTTCGATCATGTCAATGATCGGTCCCTGGTCAATAGCCAGTGTTGAATTGGCAAACCAGGCATCATTCAAATTAAAAGAGTCATAAAAGCCGTACTGGCCCCACATTTTGTCGCCCAGCTTATAATAAAAGAACCGGAGCGCTGCCATGGATTGTGTTGGGGTATAAGGCAATGACGCAATAGCCGCTGTTGGTGCAATTACGCCCACATCATTAGTAGGTGAACTGGCCGTGTAGCCATTTTCGATGTCGCTGGCGGTTAATCCCCAGCAATTTGCACTGTAACCATTATTTCCTTTGGGATTAGCCACGCAGTAGTTGTAGTTGATCATGGCGTGCGCCTTATTTTGCACATCATAGCTTGCGTAAGCATCAGTCAGTCCATTAGGATTGATCCCCAGGAAAGAGTAATGCGCAAAGAATAACGGGCCACCCTCAATAGGACCCAATGGCAACTTCACACCGAAATAGGTACTGCCATTTTTGATGGACCCGTTCATTGCCCAGCCATTATCATATACTACTTTTGTAATAGGATGTGTAGTAGATGATGCCGCCATCACATAAGTGATCAGCGCCTCGTCCCAGCCGTTCACCTGCATATTGGTGGACCAGCCGTAATTGGGACTCCAATGCCAGTAAAGTGTGTTTTGCCCATTTTGGCGGAACCAGTCCCATTCTACTGCATTCCAGAGTGTTTTGATGTCGGTGCGCAATGTTGCCTCTGCACTTCCGGCATCGTTAAAATACTGGCGGGCCGTTAGTAATCCCTGCATTAAGTAAGCTGTTTCTACCAGGTCTGCGCCATCATCCTGTGTGCTGAATGGTACTACTGCACCGGTTGCACCGTTCATCCAGTGCGGGAAGGCCCCGTGAAAGGCTTGGGCAGTTTTTAAAAAGCCAACGATCTTTTGCATACGGGCCAAACCATCGGCACGGGTAATAAACTGCCTGTTGATAGCTGCAACAATAGCCATGATCCCAAAACCTGAACCCCCGGTAGTGACTATATCGCCGGAGGTATTGCGCTCGCGGGCGAGGCCGCTGGTGGGGTGGCCAAATTCCCAGAAATATTTGAAAGTTTGTTTTTGCACCAGGTCGAGCAAAGCGGCATCGGATATTAATGGGAATTTGTTGGTGGTATCAACGGCTGTAGTCAATTGCAGGGTTACAGCACTTTGCAAACTACCCTCCGATGATGACTTTAGACCCGTTGAAACAGCCACGTTGTATTGTGTAATGGCTTGCAGCGCCGATGGGGTGATCACAATGGTGCTGTCATGATTCTCATACGAGGTAGTAAAAGAAACCGCAGTCCCGGATTTACTATTAAAAGTTATACTATTAGCTGTTGAATTATGGCTAATGGCTGCCGAAAAAGATATTTTAATTACGGGCTGAGCGTTAACATTTACATAGTTGAAGCCATTATATACACCATTTACTTTTAATGCACTAAAGCTGAAAGAAGACGGCACCACCGGAGTTGGCGTTACCTTCGTCCCTTTTGAACAAGCGTAAAGTACTAAAAGTAAAATCATCCCCAAGCTATATTTAAGATCCTTCATCCCCAAATTATCATAATCAATTTTCTAACCGGCATTAAAAAAGGTTGCTGCCCGCCAAGTTGACGGACAAACAACCTCAACCTAAATCAATCAACTTTTATCTTCCTGCTTTCTCAAGATTGTACAAGCCGTCTATCTGGCTTGCAGATAATGCCGCGTTGTATACCCTTACCTGGTCTATATCGCCGTTTACAGGAGCAGCCCAGCCTTGCGCATCTGAGCCGGTAGTAAGCGACGGGCTTGTCTGAAACTGTAAGGTTCCAAACACCATCGGGCCGGCCAATGCCCAATTGAGTGGTGCAAATCCTTTTACTTCATTTGTACCTACTGATGCTCCGTTGTAGTAAACCTTTACCATTGAGGTAGAGTCCGTGTAGTTACCTGTATAAGTTACAGCGATATGGGTCCATTTATCCCATGGATTGGTAACTGCATAAGCGCCTTCCCATGCGTTCGAACTTCCATTATTCGCTGCATCGGGCAAAGAGGCGTTATTAAATACGTGTACTTTAAGTTGCCCGGTGGTTGCGTTACCACCATTATCATAAAATATATCAAAATTGCCCCAAAAGTTGCTCGTATGCGATACACTCACAATACCGGCAGCACCTGTATTAAGCGGCATTTTTACCCATACGCTGATCGTAAAATTGGTCAGCGTTTTTACGGCATCCGGGGTATTGGTTACTACGTAACTATTACCGGTAGCAATAACGTCCTGGCCTTTGGTGCCAGTACCAAATGATGTACCTGTTCCTACCCCGACGATTGATGAAAGGCTGTCTTTCAGGTCGCCGTTAAACGGCCAGTAAGCTACAAGCGCTTCTGGTCTGATATCTTTGGAGTTGCTGTATCCGTCATACTTTGGCAAAGGTTTTTTAGGCGCATAAGATTTTGCGTCGAATCCTTTCTGGCATGAGGATAGAGTGAAAACTACAGCCATGATACTTATACCGGCTATAATTATATTTTTAAATGTTTTCATCATTTCTTATTTAATAAAATTAATAACCGGGGTTTTGGACTAATGTACCTGCGCTCAGGTCGATCTCATTTTGCGGTAACGGCCAAACTTCGTTCTTTCCGGCTTTCCAGCCTCTCCCTCCGAATAAAGCAGCAGCCCTTCCCTGCCGAATCACATCAAAATAGCGGTCAAACTCCATAGCCAGCTCAATATGCCTTTCGTTCCATATAGCGGTACGCAAAGCGACCTTGTCTGTTGTGGTAACCGCAGGCAAAATAGCATTGTTACCTGCCCGTGCCCTTGCACGCACCAATTCTAGTGATGCTAACGCGGCTACGGCATTTCCCTGTTCGTTGTTAGCTTCTGCATTCATTAATAACACGTCGGCATAACGCAGGCAAATTTTGTTTTGCTGGCACCCTTCGTTAAAACCTGATACATACAGGCTAAATGGGACGTATGATTTTTGGTTATACATAGAGCTGTTACCCCCTGATGTAGGAATTACATCACCTTCCGGTGTAGTCTCGCCCCTGAATATAATAGTAGCGTCCCTGCGCGGGTCACCGGTTTCATAAGCAGCTGCTAAACTTGCACTTGGCACGTTGAAGCCCCAGCCACCTCCGGTTGAACCATCCACACCCTGTACCTGCGAATACTGTGAGTTAGAAGCATCGGGATTGTTTGGGACCAGGTTACATTGGATCTCGAAAATTGATTCAGAATTGTTCTTGTTATTTGTTCTGAACATTTGCTCGTAGTTAGGGAACAAAGTATACCCTAATCCCATTACCTGGTTAGTATAATTTAATACATCGGCCCATTTAGCCTGGTACATAGCAGCCTTAGCATGCAGCGCTAATGCAGCGCCCTTGGTTATACGGCCAATATCTGCTGCACCATATGTTTGCGGTAACACAGCAGCGGCATCGGTCAGGTCTGTTTCAATTGCTGTCCATACCTGTGCTTTAGGAGTACGCGGGATATTATATTCGCTGGCGCCTTTAGGAACATGCAAACGCAATGGCACATCGCCAAATGCGCGTACTAACCTGAAATAACACCATGCACGTATAAATTTTGCTTCAGCAAGGTAGCGGTTCTTTAAAGAAGCATCCATGCTGATGCCGGGTACATTATCTAATATCTGGTTGGCAAAATTGATCGTTTTGTATTCTCCGCCCCAAAAATCGGAAATTTGCCCTTCACCGGAGTTTGCCGAAAAATTATGAAAATCGTTCATAAACGTCGCATCGTCCGCCCTGCTGCCCTTGTTCACATCATCCGAACCCATACTTTCGACAGCTATAGAGGCAAATGCTATATTTGACCATTCGTGCAGGTTAGCATACATGGCGCTTACCGCTTGTGTGGCATCTGCCTGGGTTTTCCAGAATTGCGTTGCCGCAGTGTTACCGGCAGGGTTTACATTTAGCCAGGTCTTTTTACAACCCTGAAATGCAACCATGCAAGCAATAAAGCTAATGCCCAAAGCTCCTTGTAATATTTTTTTACTATTCTTCATCTTTGTTCAAATTAAAAAGTAACGTTAACACCTAAGTTGTAAGTAGCAAACAGTGGATACACGTCCGCGTCTATTCCCCTGCCAAGCGCTGCTCCGCCAATTTCAGGAGTGAAGCCTTTGTACCCGAATATATTGATCGCATTTTGGGCGTTAGCGTAAATCCTCAGTTTTTGTATACCATATTTCTTTAATGACAGGCCTGGGAAAGTGTAGCCCAATTGCGCGTTACGAACGCGGAAATAAGCGCCGCTTTCTACAAAAAATGAATTTGGTTTAGAGTTATTATTTGCGCCCACGTTTGTAGACGGATAGGTATTAGAGGTACCTGCCCCGTGCCAGCGATGCTCGTAAAAGTCTTGCGTAAAGTTCTCACCGCCAAAGCGATAACCTATGTTAGCATTATACACATCGACATCTGCCACACCCTGCATGTCTAATGCCAGGTCAAATTGTTTATAGGTAAACGAAGTATTAAAACCGTAGCTGATCTTCGGATTTGGATTACCAATCACTACTCTGTCCTTTGTGTCAATTGATCCGTCGTGGTTCGTATCCTGGTAAATAAAGTCACCAGGTTGAGTGTTCGTACCTTTTTGAGGCGAACCATCAACCTGCGCCTGGGTTTGGAATACCCCGGTCACTTTATAACCATAGAATTCACCTATTGGTTCACCTACAACTGTACGGGTAGCCAGATTACCATTAGCAATACCGTTACCGCCATCATAAATAGGGTTTTTACCACTCAATACACTTAACACTTTGTTGTTGTTAACGCCGATATTACCGCTCAGTGAATAGCCAAAATCGCTGCCTACTCTGTCTTTCCAGGTAATTGAGATTTCAAACCCCTTATTTTGAATAGTTGCCTGGTTGCCTATCAGGTTACCGCTATTAGTACCAATTGATGCAAGTACCGGTATAGCAAATATTGCGTCTTCAGTTTTACGGTTATAATAATCGGCTTCGAAAGATAATTTATTATGCAAAATTGAACCTTCGATACCGAAATCAGTTGCCACTGCCTTTTCCCAAACAGTTGTTGGAGGCACTATGGTATTGATGCTTGCGCCCTGGTAGGCTACCTGCGGGTTACCGAAAATAGCCGTCAAGTATGGGTCAGCAGCCACAGTTTGTACGGATGGGTTAATTGGTACTACAGAGTTACCCACTTTACCCCAGCTACCGCGAAGTTTCAGGTTATCAAAAATATGCTGGTCTTTCATGAAAGGCTCATTGGTAATTACCCAACCACCGCCTATTGACGGGAACCAACCGTATGGGTTTGGATAAAACTGTGAAGCACCATCACGCCTTATCGAAGCATTTAACAAATACCTGTCTTTGTAAGAGTAGTTGATACGTGCAAATTGTGAAAGTGTACGATTGTGAAGCTGATCCCCCGGGTTCCGGATCCTGGTTACAGTCGTGTCGCCTTGCGGAAATGAGTCGTACAAGTTGCCGCTTTTTACATAAGGCACACCGCTTGCATTTGCCACGATCTGATAGGTGCGGTTATTTTGCGCACTATAGCCTGCCAATGCTGTTATTTTATGATCCTTATACCGGTAATCATAAGTCAGCGTGTTTTCCCATATCCAGTTTTTGGTTTCGGTATGTTCAATATTCAAAGTCGTGGTGTTGCTGTTTTGCGCAACCGTAGCCGCATATATCGGGGTAAACCCTCTTGCTTCCAGTTGGCCAAGGTCACCGCCAAAGCTGGTTCTGAATTTTAAGCCCTTTATTATCTTTAATTCGGCATGCACATCACCTGTTAAACGATGGTCCACCGTGCGGTGATTATTATAATCCAGGGTTACTTCAGGGTTAAAATTGTTTCCAGAACCTGTTCCGTAATCGGTTGGGTCGCCATATTTACCATCGTTATAAAATACGGGCAGGGTTGGTGATGCGGCATAAAGCTGATGGAATATTCCACCCGGCGCATCTTTTGAATAACTGTAAACACCGTTTGCATTATATCCTAATGATAATATACTTATTGGCTTAAATTCATTTGAAAGGTGTACTGTAATTCTCTGGTAATTATTGTTACGAACCAGGCCATCCTGATCTAAATACCCTAAAGAATAGTTGTAGGTTGCTTTTTCGGTACCTCCGCTTACAGAGACCTGGTGACTGGTTGTAAAGGCATTTCGCAGTATTTGTCCATACCAATCTGTACCCTTACCAAAACTTGCAGGATTATCGAATATCGGTGGCTTAACATCATCCGGAGTAGGGGCGAAAGTATTACCATAAGCTACCGCCTCATTTATGCCCTGTGCATACTCGGAAGCCGTGGCCATTTTAGGCTGGTTTGTTGCCGCCTGGAAGCCTACGTACCCATTGTAGTTGATAACAGCTCTACCCTTTACACCATGTTTGGTAGTAATTAATACTACGCCATTTGCTGCACGTACACCATAAATGGCGGTACTTGAAGCATCTTTCAGGATGGTTATGTTTTCAATGTCGTTACTATTTAAAAATGTAATGTCATCGTACCATACACCATCGACAACAAACAACGGGCTCACATTACCGTATATTGTGCCTAACCCACGAATGCTGATTACCGGAGCACTACCCGGGGTACCATTATTGATGATATTTACACCGGCAACTTTTCCTTGCAGTGCGCTTACCGGGTTGGGGTCAGGTTGCTTGGATATTTCGGCACCTTTTACCGCGGTAACGGAACCGGTATTGTCAATTTTTCTTTGCGTACCATAACCAATAACAACCACTTGCTGCAACTGGCTTGTGGCAGGCAGCAATTTAATTGTCATCGTAGCGGCAGTGCCAACGTTTACCTGCTGCTCGGCATACCCTATATAGGTAACCTGTAATATAGCGTTCGGAGGAACGCTAAGCGAGAATGCGCCACTTGCATCTGTTTGGGTTCCGGTTGTTGTCCCCTTTACTAATATACTTACGCCTATCAGGCTTTCACCTGTAGTTGCATCAGTTACTTTGCCCTTTAAGGCAATGTTCTGCGCAAAAGCATAATTAGTAAAAAAGAAACACAACAACACCAACCCTGAAATAGTAAAAATTCTTTTCATGTGGTTTTAGAAATTAATTTAGGAATTGATAATAATTGGTTCGAAATACGTACGAAGTTGTGGAGATAATACATTTTTAACAAAAAAATGCACTCTACATTATTACATCATTTAAAAAGTAGTTTCTCAAGCAATTTTTATAAAAAATGTAAAATATTAATATACAGATAATTATAAATTACTTAGTGTATATAGTACATACTACATTTAAGAAGTAAGGGCATGTAGTTGAGAAAGGGCTTATGAGAGGTAATGATGTAGTATTATAGCTCCATGAGAAACTCCACCAGGTTTTTGTCGTGCTCCAGGTTGAGCTTTTTACGCAGCCTGTAGCGTCTTATTTCAACACCACGAAGAGAAATGTTGAGCAATGAGGCCATTTCTTTGCTGTTCATATTCATACGAAGGTAGGCACAAAGCTTCAAATCATTGGGGACAAGGTCGGGGTGCTGCGCCTTTAATTTTTTGAAAAAGCTCTCATGCGCCTCGTTAAAACTGCTTTCAAAAAGGTTCCAGTCGCGCTCATCACTCATGCCATCATCTATCACTTTTTGTATCTTTCGCAACTGCTCTTCTGAAAGCCTTTTGCCCGAGCTATCCTTTAGTTGTGTCATCTCATGGCTGATCTTTTGCAGCAATTCATTCTTGTAAACAATGTTCATGGCCGAGTTTGCCAATTCACGGCTCTTGCTTGCCAGATCGGCCTGTAGTTGCTCATTCCTTATCTTTACTATCCTTTGCTCATTGGCTATCGCCTCCTGTTTCAGGTATTCATCATGTTCTTTTTTCAACTTATCCTGTATATGGTGCTGATGGCGCTTTAATTTCAAACGGTAATATTTCCGTACTAAAAAATAGGCCAGGATGAGCAACAGAATATAACAAACAAATGCGAGCTTACCCGCGTACCATGGGGGCAGTATGGTGAATGTAAACACCGTTTCAGTTGACATGTTCTGCTCATTGATTTTGGCACGGACCTTAAAATTATAGGTACCCTGGTTAAGGTTGGTAAATTCTTTCTGGCTTTGCGTGTTCCAATCAGACCACTGGTGTGAGTAACCCTCCAGATAATACTGGAATCTTATTTTCTCCTGCCTGTAAAAGGGCAGCGAGTAAGATATACGAATATTGTTTTCAGAGTAGGGTATTTCTATTTCTCCCTGGCTACCGTTACCTGCGATAGTAAATATTTTATCGGTTGTATTTTCAACTTTCCTTATCAGTACCTGCGGGAGCTTTACGTCGCTCTGCTGCAGCGCATCTTCATCATTAAGAATCACAAAGCCATCATCAACACTTATCAAATAAATAAAGCTGTTTATACGGCTAATATTTTCATAGTTCTGCACCATACGGCCATCGAGGATATTAAACCGGTTTGAATCGATACTTAATTTGCCGGGAACAGAAAAATCAGCCAGTGATACATGTCCATGATTGATGAACCAGTACTTTTTACCCAGGGCCGGTATGATCTTGTTTGAGCGCGCAAATGACCCCAGCTTTTTGTTGAGCTGTTCGTATTTAGAAAAACGATCGCTGATATCATCATACACATAAAAACCGGAGTCTGATGCAAAGATGATCCGGTTATCGAGATTAAATACATTGATGTTATAGCTTCCGGGCAGACCGTATTTACTGTCGTAATATTTAACTGAGGTGGCCTTTTTAAGATCGCTGCTTAAAGTGACTTTATAAATGCCTTTATAAGCATGGCTAACCCATATTTGTCCCTTGTTATCCTGCTCCACATAGCGTGAGGGCTCGCCAAAACCATCTACCTTATGATCAAATACCCAGTTGCCGGCATTGTCTTTTTTATAGATAACCAAACCGGTATAAGTGCCCTGGATAAGTTGATTCTGGTTGAGTTTTTTTATAGTCCACCCGCCGCTTATTGTAGTTATTTTGGAAATAGTGTTCCCGTTTACCTGGAAGGTGCCTGTATTGTGCCCACAAAGCAATTTCCCATCCTGAAGAGACAGTTCCCAAACCTGTCCCTGTGAGCCGGGTATCAGGTTAAAATCAAAGGATTGGAAGAGCCGTTTATTCCCATTTTCTACCCAATCGCTATAAAACAGCCCCTGGTTGGTGCCGAGGTATATCTTGTTATTAAATATGATGCTGGAATATACCGTACCGAAATGACCTGTTTTATCAAAATAAAAGTAAAGCGGTGAATTGATCTCAATGCGGTCTATCCCATTGTCAAGCCCGGCCCATAAGTTTTGCTCTTTATCAATAAAAAGGCTCAAAACAGTATTATTTTGCAAACCGCTTGATTTATTGATCTGCTGCACCACATTGCCCGCGGTATCAATTATAACAACCCCGTTGAGGATAGTCCCATATGCAACGTATTTTCCTATTAAAACCCCATTATTCAGCTGATAGGTTTTCAAAAAATCATTCGCCTGGTTGTTCCAGGGGGTGATCTGTTTATTATCATAAATAAACAGGCCGTTGCGGGCAGTACCGATGAGATACCTGTTATTTGATATAGGCAGGATGGATAAAACGCCGCTGTTACCCAGCAAGTTACTGCCGTTGACGTATTCCAGCTTATCACCCTTTAACTCATACAGCCCGCTGTTAACCTGTTCGATAAAATACCGGCTGCCTGTTTTAAATAAGAAAAGATAAGGGTTGGGTCCTTTTATAACATTGATCTTTCCGCTACGATAAACATAGATGGAACCAAAAGACTGGAAAATAACCTGGTCCTTATCTATATAAATTTTCCATATCTCTTCGTTTATGGGCTGATACTTTTTTGGCACCAGCTGGTTAAGCGAATGATATTGCAGCTGGCCTTTTTTATTATTTTCCCAATAACCCAATTCACCAAAACCACCTGCATATATTTTTCCTTTACCATCGGCAGCTACCGAACGAACGATCAGTCCGTTAGGCATTTGGTACGATTGCCAGTATTTGCCATCAAATGTGAGCAGGCCCTCTGAATTACCGAAATACATAATGCCATGCTCGTCCCTGGTTACCGACCAGTTTTGATTACCTGATTGATAGATAGCCTTGGTATAATTCTGAACGTAAGGGACACCGATGCTTTTTATATCAGCGGCGGCAGTATAAAATACCGTAAGCAGCATGAAAGATATAATGATCTGGATGAGTTTACGCATTGGTATAAAATCTCAATTTAACCTTTTAGCTCTCCGGCTATGTCGTTTATTAAATAATCTATTTCCTTTTTATATTTTGGATAGATCTCCTTTACTTTAGGATTCACCTGGAAAAATACTTTCTTACAATTTTTTGCAGTTAGATCGAGGCCGCTATGATTATTTACAAAACCCCACCCCAATTGATTTAACAAATCATGATCATTCTTTATAAGTGATAATACATCTTCGGGGCGTTGGACAAAAATCTCTTCAAATGAAAAGCTTAGCTGCTCTTCCGCTGAACTGTGTTGCCTTTTAAGATATTTAATGTATTCTTCAACGCTCTTTTGGCTATTCCTTACTATACATATCCTGGCAAACAAATATGTCCTGCCTGTTATGACTGAACCATTCTTCCCAATATAGTCTGAGCATTTGTCACGCTCAAGTTTCTTTAGTAATTGCACAGCAATATCCAATTCCATATCGGTTATAGAACTTTTCTTTGAAATAGATGCCAGTTCTTTGAATTGGATTACATCACATCCATCCTGGGCATACAGGTTGGATAAGCATAACGATAAGAGAATACAAATAAATATAGGTTTCACCAGGTAATATCAATGATTACAAAAAGTGAAAATAAGCATTAACTTTATTTATTCCGTCAATTGAATCTTAGCTTTCTTAACATTCACCGGCTGGGGTACTTTTACATAGTAGCCGGTGCCATCGTATACTCTTTTGCGCGGGTGTGCTTTGCAGGCGTCGCTGCAGCAGCCGTCCATTGCGGTGCCGCACTCGTCACATTGGGTAAAGTGCTCGTTGCATTCCGGGTTGGCGCAATTGATCATTTTATCGGTGGTTTTGCCGCAATTAAAGCAGGCGGAGATCACCACAGGGTTAACCGAATTTACATCGACGGATAGACGATTATCAAATACATAACATTTACCTTCAAAATCCTGCCCTCCGGCTTCTTTGCCGTATTTGATGATGCCACCGTGCAGTTGATATACATCGGTAAAGCCTTCGTGTAATAACAGGGCTGATGCCTTTTCGCACTTAATGCCGCCTGTACAATAGGTAAGTATCTTTTTGTCTTTGAATTGAGCGAGCTCATTGATCTTCGCCGGGAAGTCCCTGAAGTTCTCGATATCCAGCGTAACGGCATTCTTGAATTTACCAAGCGTGTGCTCATAGTTGGAACGCACGTCCAGCACCACCACATCATCCCGGTCTTTCATCGCGAGGAAATCTTTTGGCTCTAAATGCTTACCGGTTTTTTCTGTTGGGTTGATGATCTTAGGATTGCGCAGGCCCGAGTGTACTATTTCTGATTTGTAACGAACATGCATTTTTACAAATGAAGGCTCGTCTACTTCATCAACCTTAAAGTCGATACCTGCAAAACGCGGATCGGCATGAAGCGTATCCATATAAGTTTTACAGGATTCGGAAGAACCAGAAACGGTACCGTTTAGTCCCTCGCCGGCAACGATAATACGGCCAACCAGGTGGAGTGATTTACAAAATTTTAAATGATCGGCAGCAAATTGCTCCGCATCCGCTATTGCCGAATAGCAATAATAGAGTAATGTGTTGTACTTTGTCATAATGCATTGATACTGCTGCAAACAGCGTTAAATGAACCGCAAATGTACAATTTTCCGGCGAAACATTGAAAAGAGTGTACGAAACACGCTTGAGATAACCAATACAATTAATTACCACACAATAATTTATTTATAGATAAATAATTTTGCTTTTAAAACAAGTTTAATATATTTGCAGCACCCTAATTAATTCTTTATATCTGAAGTCCCTTGCTGTAACCGGCAGGGGATTTCTATTTAAAAGCACCTCCAATATCATTAAAAAGGGTTATTTGATACCATAGAATATTCTGAAGCCCTGCAGATATTTATGATTCCCGGCAAAAGCCACGCCGTAATCTACCCTGAATATGAGCCGCTGCACTCCGATAAAAAACTCAGAGTAGTTGTGATTGTTATTTTCTGTCAGATAATTCACGCCGATGATCTCATCCAGCTTTAGCTTCCTGAGTAATGGGATATCATTAAAAAAGTACCCGGTAAAGTTGTGCTCAAAGTGTGCCTCGAAATAAGCCTGGTTGGCGCTGTAGGTATAAAATGGCAGGAAGTGAAAACTTCCGGGCGTAGGATCAAATGTAGTACCCGAGTTGCCCTGGAAGTGATTGAAATCCATAAAATATAACTTATCGCGGTTAAAGAAATCACCCGCTGCGAACTTAAACGCCGAGAAACCCGTGATACCAGTATTGAGATGTTCCTGGAACACTTCAACCGAGGCAAAATCGTAGTTTACATCAGATCCGAAAACTCCCTTAATGCCTTTACGGTAGTTCACCCTGATCTGCGGATAAGGGGATGGTTCATAAAAACGGCCTGTCGGGCGGGTTTCGTACTGCTGATCAAAAGTAAACGTTAATGAGGTCGTCAATGTCAGCGCCTGGTTCTGGGGGAACAGCACCGACCTATCAGTCGCCGCACTATCTGGCGCCAAAGGATTGTTTGATGTAAAACGCCGGCCCTTATAAGTGTTTATGGCATAATAGGAGTTATTATACAATTGCGTACGGTTGGCGTAAGACAGATCGGCCTTAAATAATATCCCGGTGCTGATATCATGCTGATAACCCAACTCGCCATATTGTGACTGGTAATATTTTACAAAGTTTTGCTCACTCAGTAAAGTACTCAGCGTATTGAAATAAATTGAACGCGTACCTACATTGCTCAGGTCGAGGATAGCGCTGCCAAATCCGCCTGTAAATTTCCCCCGGTTTAGCGGATCGAAATTATACTCGCCCTTTATGTCAGCATTGAACTGTTTATCTGCATAGCCATACCTTATATTAGGTGTTATACGATAGGAGCGATAATCGTCGTAATAGTGCACATAAGTTCCCCTTAAATTAACACCCACACCCTCCACCGTATTGTAGAATACGGTTTGCATGAAGGGATCGACATAAATAGAATCCTTCAGATTGTTATAGGAGGCCTTATAGCCAAACGGAATGTATGGGAGTACCAGGAAAGCATTTTTATGTTGCTGATCGGGCGCATATTTCTGAATGGCGCGGTTCAGTTCGGCCCTGAATTCTTTTTTGGAATAATCCGTACGCTCCTGTCCGGTTAAAGGTACAGGGCGAACGCTGTTCCAGTATACCGAGTCGCGGCTGTTTTCAATGGTATCTATCCGCATACGTTCACCATTAAAATAATTGTTGGGGAAGGTTGGCTTCAGATCATAATGATTGTATACACTTAAATAATAACCCTCAAACTGAAAGCCCAACACACTTCCTTTAAAGCTATACTGAGCAGCAAGCGGCAGCCAAACGCTGTCGGTTATGGGTATATATTCCTGGCTTATTTTTATAGTATCTACCAGGTTCAGGGCATTTTCTTTTTTGGTCAGCATCAGGTCGGCGCTGTATAAACGCCAGTCGCCATCAACTATATAAATAAATCCTGTAAACACAGGGTCATACGACCTCTTGGGTATAACCTGTATCTTATGGATAGTAAGGCCATTTTCTATTTTCGACCCGATCAAATTATACCGGTAAAAATGTGGGGCGTTGGATGCCAGGGGCGATACAAAGCCGTGGCTGCTCAAACCCTGCATGCTGAAAATATTATTATAAAAATTTACAGCCAGATCAGATGCTTTATTATAACTAAAAGCCGTGTTCTGCCCGAGCGCCTTTGTGGCGATCATCTCCTCTTTTATCTTGTTGGGCTGCGCAAAATTGTAGTTGGAAAGTGATTCCGACTGGTACAATATCCCCTTGCCTGTACTATCCACACTCAAGGCATCAGCTACATTTTGGCCCATCAGCGATTTTGGGGCATGATCCAGCTTTTGCACGCCTTTTACATACACCACACACGAATACTTATCTACCTGTTTTAAATAATATTCTCTCTTACTGATCACCCTACGGACAATATCCAAAGCCGAATCAGCGCTAACCTGCTTTAATGCGTAATTTTCATCCGTCATTTGAACATTATGCTGAAGGCTATGATCGGTAATGGATATTTTTTCGGTTATTTCTTTATAGCCTACAAAGCGGTATACTATGGTGTACTCGCCGGGCTCCAGCTTGAATTGGTATCTGCCGTCTTCGTTGGCTACGGTACCATAAGTAGAATTCCTGATATAGACGACAGCAAAAGAAATCGCTTTATCCTGACGGTCAGTAACCCTGCCGGTAAGCAGATAGGTCTGTGCCTGAACAGATAAACCGGTTAATAAAATAAAAAGTAGTAGTAGAAATTTTCTCATGCCTTACAATTAAGCCCCAGGTATAACATATGGTATTCAAAAAGTTTGTCAAAATAGCCATTTAAGTCAAATTTTGCCTGTCGCGCGGGCATTTAATCCCTCACCAAAAAAAAGAGTCCCTGAGGGACTCTTGATTTTTCATAGGTAGATGATAATTTATAAATAGATCAGGCCGCTTGTTGGGTCTGTAGTTGCTTTTGATATGAACGCCCAGATTTAAAATTTTCTATATCTGCCTTCAACAACGCTTTTAATTCCAGATCGAGCGCTTTTAATATTACGGTGGTTTTAGTTAAGCTTTTCATGGTTTGATGTTTTAGTTTTGTACAGAAGTAAATGCCATTTTTATGCCAATACCGGGAAAATGCGTAAAAAGCATGCAAACGCATTTTTAATCTTATCGTCATTAAAAACGCAGTATAAAGCGAGATACATGGTGTATGATTTTGTATACAAAACAATACATTGAGCAACCCTGATAAGCGAGACAATCATAGACATGGAGGGTTGGAAAAGGTATAAAAAGAAAAATCTCTTGCCGCCCCCACGTCAAGAGATCTAAATAATTAAATTGCTGTTAGTATAAATAACAATATAGGTGCTTATACGCCTTTCCCACCCAAAAGGTTACCTAATTCACTTCAAATAACATATTTTTTATTGCTCATTATCAACTACTTACGCATTTATGTTAAAATATGGTGGAATAAAAAGGGGATACCCCATCGGATATCCCCCTGAAATTTAATTTAACCTTCTCCAGACGGAAAAGAACTTTAGTCAATTACTGACTGTCAGATTGCTGATCGTTGTTTTGGTTATCATTGTCGCCACCGCCATCAATGCTTACAATCTTATAGGCCTTGTTATTATTGTTATCTCTTATTTCCTGGTAATAAATACCATCTGCTGATACATAGTAGGTAGAGCCGCTCAGTTTTACCTTCCTGCAATCAGGCGGCAATTGATTCACTACGTCGCCTACATGAGGGATTACAGCATTAGCACCGGAGCCATTTGTATTCAAGTGCCCATCTTTACCGGCTACTTCATACACCACTGAGCCATCATCTTTTGTTACAGCCTGGTAGTATACACCATTTTTTTCGTAGTACTGCTGACCGTCTATCACAATAGATTGTGCGCCGTTTGGCAGAGAGTTAATTGCGGCACCTACAGGCGGCTCAACTACGGTATACTGATCGTTGTTGTACTGGTAAAAGAAACCGTCGCTGTAATAGTACGGGTACCCGCCCCAATAGAATGAATAATATCCGTAAGGTAAGAATCCAAAACCAAGGCCCAGCCATGGATAGTACAGGCTGCCATAATAGCCGCCATAATAAAAGTAACCGCCGTGGCGTCCCCATCCGTAATTACCATAGTTGCCACCGTGACCATAAACGCCGCCGCCATATGATCCTCTGACATAACCGCGATGAGCACCAACACCAACCAGAGCATTGTTCCTTATCGCGCCAGTACGTGCGCCGTAACTTCCTCTTGATGCGACAACGCCACCGGTACGGGGCGCAAAACTGCCGCTTCGTGGTGCAACACCACTGCTGCGGGGCGCAAAACTACCGCTGCGCGGAGCAGAGACACCAGCAGAAGAACGCGGAGCGGAAAATCCGCCGCTGCTTACACGTCCGCCGCCACCACCACCGGAGAAACCACCGCCACCACCGCCGGAGTGACCGCCGCCACCGCCACCACCACCTCTATGCTGGGCCATGGCTGCAGTTGCCATAAACAAACACATTACTGCGCTCAAGCCGGTAAGTGTTAAATATTTGAATATCTTTTTCATGATCTTAGATTCTTTAATATGATAATTCTTTAGGTATGTAAATATAACGTATATGTTTTTCAATAGTATATTAAAACTATGATGCAGTGCACCAGCAGGCATCCAATATTTGCAGGGGCATTAAAGGCACCGGAGGTTACATCAAATCCGTAACGTGCAATAGTTCAGGTAGGCATATTGTTGCGGGCGGAGCAGTTTTAGGGCCTTTTCTGCTGTCCGCATCAACCTGAGCATGGCTATACCTCCTATAATCAAGGATACGAAAACCAGGCCCGATTGTAACAGCCTGCTAAACATTTCGCGTTTATTTTCTACAGCCGACTTATAAGCCCGGTGTATCAGCACAAATACACCAGCTGCGTTATTTTTTACCTGGCGGGTAGCTTTTAAAACCAGTTGGGTTTTTACACTTATATAGTTGCTCGACGTCCTGAGCGGATTATACCTGGGCAGATACAAAATATAGGTAACCGCAATGAACAGGTATATCACCAAAAGTGATAAAACAAGGCATCGTTTTAATATGGAATCACCCGCTCTCATTACCTTTTTTAAAGCAATAATAAATATACGCAAATTTATATACTATGACTTGCCGAAATGCAAAATGTTTAATTTACCTACGTATTAGTCGGTATTTATTAGAAAACTATGACATGCGGAATTTTTAACATAATTTTATATTCACTGATCTAAGACTGAAAAAGTTATTCGTTTTTTGCTGGTTCTAAGCAATTCTCCCATTACTTATTTATCACAGAAAGAAGCCGGAAAATACCTCGCGTATTTTCCGGCCACAATTAACTTATTAACTGTCTTATCATTAACTCCTAATTAAGAATAATCCAGTTCCTGATTTTTGTAAACCACAAAGATGAGCTTCATTTTTTAATTATAAATGTAATTTATTCGATACAATTAATTAAAACGACGAATAAGTCAGTTTTTGTAAAATTTGTTGATTAAAAAGAAAAACATGCTGTAGGTTTGATCTTTCAGATTTATTTAACTCATTAACTAACTATTAACTCATGAAGAAAATTCTACTTTTGAATTTGTGCTTTTTATTTGCGGTAACCCGACTGCTGGCACAAACTCATTCCGTAACCGGAAAAGTTACGGGCAAAGACGATGGCTTGCCGATACCCGGTGTATCCGTAAGCATAAACGGGACCAACACCGGTACACAAACTAATGCAGAAGGGAAGTACACAGTAACCGCTGCAGATGGTGCGAAACTAACATTCAGCTTTATTGGCTACACATCGCAAACCTTGATCGTCAACGGCAATACGCTGAACGTGTCCCTGGCTTCTGCAAGCCAACAACTGGGAGAAGTTGTTGTTACAGGTGCATTGGGCTTGACAAGGACACGCAACCAGCAGAGTTATGCTGCACAACAGGTTAGCGGGGATGAAGTGAGCAAACAACGTGCATCAAACTTTATTGACGGGCTATCCGGCAAGGTGTCAGGTTTGGAAATTCGCCAGAATAATACACTGGGCGGTTCAACCAACGTGATTTTGCGCGGATACAAATCCATTACCGGAAATAACCAGGCGCTGTTTGTAATCGATGGAGTTCCGATAGGAAATGACAACACGAATACGTCCGACCAAACAACCGGTGGCGGTGGCTATGATTATGGCAGCCCGGCATCGGATATCAACCCAGACGATATAGAGAGCGTAACCGTGTTAAAGGGTGCAGCTGCATCAGCGTTATACGGTTCACGCGGCAGCAATGGTGTAATCCTGATCACCACCAAAAAGGCTAAAAAAGGGTTGGGTATTACTATCAACTCTACGGTTAGCTTAAGTGAGATCGATAAATCAACTTTCCCTCAGTATCAAAAACAATATGGTGCAGGCTATGCGCAGTATTTTAATTCGGGCAATATCTTTGGTGACCCGAACGCCCAGGTGGCCCCTACCGCTGATGATGCCTCTAACGGTACTGCGTTTGATCCGAACCTGAAGATATACCAGTGGGATGCATTTGACCCAACCTCGCCAAATTATGGCAAAGCTACTCCGTGGGTTGCTGCTAAAAACGATCCTACCACATTCTTTAGAAAGCCGATATCGACCACGCAAAGTATCATGATCACCAACGGCGGCGATAATGGTACCTTCAAGCTGGGTTATACCAAAAGCATCGAAAATGGTGTGATCCCGAACAATCGCCTCGACAAAAACCTATTTGATTTTGGAGCAACTTATAACATCACCCCAAAATTGACCGTGGGCGCCAATATTAACTTTTACAATACCAATGGCACCGGACGCGGTGGTACGGGTTATGACGGCAATAACTCCGACAACCGTAACGTGATGACCAATTTCAGGCAGTGGTGGGAAACCAATGTGGACGTGCAGGAATTGAAAGCCGCCTACGAAAGGACCAAATCAAATGTGAGCTGGAACATGGCGGACCCACAGGATGGAGTCACCTTCCCGGCATTCTGGAACAACCCGTACTGGGTAGTTGACCATAACTACGAGACCGACTCACGTAATCGTTATTTAGGAAACATTAATCTGAATTACAAAATAACATCCTGGTTAAACGTTATGGGACGTACTTCGCTGGATACTTATTCTGAGTTGCAGGAAGAGCGTTATGACGTGGGTAGTATTGGTGTTCCTTATTATTCACGGTTCAACCATAATTATTCTGAAACCAACTACGACCTGTTATTCAACGTAAATAAGGACATCACCAAAGACCTTAACCTGAAGGCCCTGTTAGGTGGAAACATACGTAAAAACTATGACAACAGCATTTTTGCAAGCACCAATAATGGCCTTGTAATACCTGGATTATGGTCTTTATCAAATACTGCTGCTGCACCACAATCTCCTACCGACTTTCAAAGCAACAAGGAAGTAGATGGTGTTTTTGCCGGAGCCACCTTGACATGGAAAAATATGCTTACCCTGGACGGAACCATCAGAAGAGATAAATCTTCTACCTTACCGGCAGCTAACAATTCTTATTGGTACCCTTCGGTATCAGCAGGCTTTGTGTTCTCTGAATTACTGAAAGAGTGGAACTGGTTGTCCTACGGTAAATTAAGGGCCAACTATGCACAGGTAGGATCCGATGCGCCCCTGTATTATGTAAATGATACTTACCTGATCAATTCGCCTATCAGCGGGAATGCACAAACCGTTGCCAGCACCACCAAAAACAATCCTGACCTGAAACCGGAGCAGACCAAGAGTAAGGAAATTGGCTTGGAACTTGCGTTCTTCCATAACCGTTTAGGATTTGACGCGACCTACTACGTGACCAATACCTTTAATGAAATATTACCTGTGAACGTTTCTCCGGCTACAGGTTACAACTTTAAAGTTTTGAATGCAGGTTCTGTTCAAAACCGCGGTATCGAACTATCAGCAAACGGTACGCCATTAAAAACCAAAGATTTCAGCTGGAAGATCAATGTAAACTTTACTGCGGCTTACAACAAAGTAACCTCGTTATATACTGACGCTACCGGTAATCAGGCCAGCAACCTTGAACTGGCAAGCTTCCAGAACGGTGAAACATTAAACGCTCCGCTTGGCGGATCATTCGGTACCATAAGGGGTACGGACTATGTTTATACCAATGGACAGAAAACAGTAGACGCCAGCGGTCACTACCTGGTGACTGCTACATCAAACAACAACATTGGCAATACCAACCCTAACTGGACAGGGGGTATCAACAACAGCTTTAGCTATAAGAGCTTCACGCTGAGCTTCCTGATCGATATCCGTAAAGGCGGATCGGTGTTTTCAAATGACCTTGCTTATGGTTTGGCTGATGGTATCTATCCTTTAACGGCTTATACCAACGATCTGGGCAAACCGGTTCGTAACCCGCTTAGCCAGGGTGGCGGCATGATCCTGCCGGGTGTTTATTCCAACGGGCAGCCTAACACTACAAGGGTAACTGCTTATAACTATGGTGATTTTGGTGATGGCAACGGCTCATACCCGCTTAAAGCATTTGTGTATGATGCCAGTTATATTAAACTGCGCGAAGCCCTCATCGGGTATACCTTACCGCAAACTGTTGTAAACAAGCTTGGCCCGGTTAAAGAACTTACTTTACAGCTTATCGGCCGCAACTTATGGATCATCCATAAGAACCTGCCTTATGCCGATCCTGAAGAAGGTTTAAGCTCTGGTAACCTGCAGGGTATACAGGAAGGTGCTTACCCTACCACCCGTACCATTTCACTCAATTTAAAAGCACGTTTCTAATAATACAGACATGAAAAAGATAGCATTAATTTTTGTACTGGCCGCATTATTAGCGTCATGCAAAAAAGATATAACGGGCCTCAACGTTGACCCGAAAAACCCGGTTAACGTTCCATCGTACAGCCTTTTCACTAACTCGGAAAGGTTGCTGACCAACACCGTATCTTCATCAAGCGTAAACCTGAATATTTTCCGCCTGATTGAGCAGCAATGGACAGAAACTACTTACCTGAATGAAACTGATTACCAATTAAACTACCGCAGGCAGCCCGACGCTATCTGGTCGGCTATGTACACCGGCGTTTTGGGTAACTTTCAGAGAGCAAAAAACCTTATCCCTACTGATGTGAAGGATGCCGGTCAGCAAAAAAACGAGATCGCCATCACTGATATTTTACAGGTGTATGCCTACTATTATTTGGTAACTACTTATGGCAACGTACCTTATACCGAGGCGCTGGATATCAACAAGCCGTTCCCTAAGTATGATGATGCGAAAACCATTTATTATGATTTGCTTACCCGGCTGGATGCCGATATCGCTGCGCTTGATCCTAATTCAGAAAGCTACGGTGATGCTGACCAGGTATATGGTGGCGACCCAGTTGCCTGGAAAAAATTTGCCAATACGCTAAAACTTAAAATGGGTGTTGTGATTGCTGACTTTGACAACGCCAAGGCAAAAACTACGGTTGAGGCAGCAGTAACAGGCGGGGTATTCACCTCGAACGCAGATAATGCGCTGTTTAAATATCAAACCACTCCGCCGAACACCAACCCGATATGGGTTGACCTGGTGCAAAGCCAAAGGCACGATTTTGTGGGTACCAGCCAGTTTATCAACCTGCTTGCCCCCAACCTTCCTACACAAGACCCACGCATGCCTTACTTTTTCTCGGTAAACAATGCCGGACAATATGTAGGTGCCGACAACGGTTCGGGTGACGGTGGTTTGGTTTACAGCCAGTACTCGTTGCCATCAGGTCCTTTGTTGGTTAAGGGTTCATTAGGGTCGCTAACCAACCCTGATTTCCCGGGCGTTCTGCTGGATTACTCAGAAACCGAATTTAACCTGGCCGAAGCGCTTGCAAGGAATTATGTCGTAGGCGGTACTTTAATTGGGCATTACAACAGCGCCATTACCGCCTCTATTGAGGCGTGGGGTGGAAGCGCTGCAGATGCCGCTACCTACTTAGCGTTGCCAAACGTAGCTTTTACTACTGCCAGCAACCTTGAAACACCGGGCACCGTACTTTCAACATATCAAAAAATAGCTTTGCAGGAGTATATTGCCCTTTATAACAGGGGCTGGGACTCCTGGACGATGACCCGCAGGCTGGATTACCCTGTGCTTACGCCGCCTGATGGTGCATACAGCGCTTTCCCAATACGTTTTACTTACCCTATCAGCGAGCAAAACGTGAACGTGGTAAACTACAACCAGGCTTCTTCTGCCATAGGCGGTGATGTGGTAACCACCAAACTTTTCTTTGATAAAAACTAAGGAATAACCCAAAAACAATTATAACCCAAGCCCTGGCCGTGAAAATGGCCGGGGCTTTTTTTATAACTCCCACTGCGTCTCTAACCATTTTTTGCGGCGAAAAACAAATTAATAATTAAGATGTATTAGTAATTGAGGATGTTCTTAAAATGCTATGGAAATCGCTGATCCGCTAATAGACGATATTTTAAAGCAAGTTTGCCAGAAGACCAATTTACAGGTCTTTATAGGAAATGCCGGGAGATATATAATTGTTTTATGTTGCTGTAAGGACTTCACAGAACACATAAAAAAAGAGTTGACCGATGCATTGGGCGAACAGTTTGTAAAAGAAAACTTTCACTTCCGCACGGGGTATCTTGAATATGTGTAAGCATGACGGGGGACTCACCCTTGTAGCATTCCGGGGTTCATACAATGTTCCGTCCGCTCAATTGCCGCGGGGGCTGTTAGTTATTCACCTATTGTTCGTTTTTTATAGGTGTGAATGATTGCTATTGCAATTTTGGCTTGACCCAAAAGTAACCAAAAAGTCAAGTCAATCCGCCAACTGGCGGACTTCTTTGCCGCACTGTGGCCTTTTCGCTGCAAATCAGGCAGAACCTGGGGCCGCATGATTCTGCCCCGCTATTCGCACCCGCCGTCCTACGCTTCAGCAAAATCCTGATGCCCCTGCAGCCGCACCACCCTGCATCGTTCTGCCTGATTTCGCCCGAAGCTGGTCTGATGACAGGGTCGGGATAAGAACTTATTCATGCAATCCACTCACTATTCACCACTGACAACTCACCCCTCACCACTCATATCCTGTCTGCAATATACGCTGCTACCTCTGCCAGTCGGCTGCTGAAACCCCATTCATTATCATACCAGGACGCGACGGAAAGCAGGCCCTCCTGTTTTATGGTCAGCTTCATATCCATCAGCGACGAATGGGGATCACCTACTATCCTTGCTGAGGTCCATTCGTCTTCCAGAACATCCATTACGCCCAGGAGCTCCCCTTTGGCAGCTTTTCTGAATGCTTCATTAACTTCCTCGGCAGAGCAGGATTTGGTGGTTACCAGGTTAAGTTCTGCTATGCTGCCTGTCCGGGTTGGAACGCGGTATGCTTTTCCTGTCACTTTCAGATCGTTCCAGATAAACTTTAAGGCTTTCGCAGCGCCCGATGACGAAGGAATGATATTTTCGGCTGCCGCCCAGGAGTCGCGCCGGTCGGGCATGGGCTGGTCGGTTAAAGATTGAGAATTGGTATAGGAGTGAACGGTAGAAAATAAGCCATACTCAATGCCAAACGCCTCCCGGATCACCTTTATCGGGGCCGCCAGCGCATTGGTGGTGCAGCTGCCCATACTGATGATATAATGCTTTTGAGGGTCAAAATGATCTAAATTTATTCCCTTGAGCAAAACGGCATCGCAGTCCTCCAGCGTTTTGCTGGGTGCACTCACTAAAACATACTTCGCCCCATTTTCCAGGTGAGCCTGGGCGCCTTCACGCCTGGTACCACGGCCCGAGCAATCAACAACCAATTCGACACCTAATTTTCCCCAATCCGGAATGCCGTTTGCAGAGTTTATATACTGTATCTCATGTTCATCCAGCACGAACCCCCGGTCGTTGGTGCCTGCATGCCCCCGCCAGCGGCCATAGACAGTGTCTACACCGAATAATGCTGCAAGCGTTTTTACATCTTTTACATCTGCAACTGCTGTTGGTACCGAAAGTTTGCGGTCGAGGCTGATACGCAAAAATTGACGGCCAATGCGGCCAAATCCATATACTGCAATTTTTTTCATAGTGTTTTAATGTTATGGGTTCCTTTAATAAAGGTCAAATTAGTATTGATGTTTGCCTATATCGCGAAAATTTATCAAGAATTGTTAAAGTTTTAACTTGTCTCTCCTTTGGGTGAAACCGCAAAGCCAAACAGAAAAATAGCAGTACGAAATTAGGAACAACAGTTAAGGGGGCAACATTTATCTTCATGTGGTATCCGTTTGCGCAATTGCGGCATTCAAGCGACACGCTTAAACGGTGGGTGGTATATCAAAATTATGCAACTCCTCATTTATAGTAATATTCAGTACTATTGTGTTTATGAAAGAAGTATACCAACTTGAAAAAACACTTTGGACAGAAACTGATTTTGAGTTAATGAGTTGGCATGACTGTCCCATCCATGCGCTATCCTTTGACAAAGAGTATAAGATTTTACTTGATATTGATTATATATTCTCGTGGGTTCTCATGAAGAATAAGAGAAAGTATAAATTTTGGATATCCCCATGTACTCTTGTTTTTGAGAATGTTTATGACATCACATTCGAGTCTGATCATACAACAATAATCATAGACAATATCTCAAGAGAAAACCCGCAAAGACCTAAAAACGCAGAATACCTCAATAAAGATTTAGAGTATGACTGGATAATTGAGACTACCGCCGGGGAAATATCCTTTAAATCAGTGGGCTTTAAGCAATACGTTAGGCAAACACCTGTTTTGGTAGGTACGCAGGAATTAGATTTTGAAATAAGAAATGGCATTAGTTTTAATAGGAAAAACTTTATATAATAAGGCGGACACCCACCGTCCTGTGCTTCAGCAAAATCCTAATGCCCCTGCAGCAGCACAGCCCACCATTGTTCTGCCTGATTTCGGCCGAAGCTGGTCTGCTGACGGGGAAGAAAAACTTATTCCGGGGTTATAAATCCGAGCTGACGTAATATACAAATAGTTGCAACTTAGCATACCGGCCACAAAGCCTGGAACGCTTGGCCAGCGGAGAGTAAAGTTTACAACGTCTTCTTAAACAAAAAATAAATGTTACTTTCACACTTATAAAATAAAACCTTCTCCCGGGAGCGGCAAACCGTTAAATTAATATTGGAATTAGAAGCCAAATGAAAAAAAAAGTAACATTATTACTGGTCCTGGCATTTTTTAGTTTTGAACTAACAGCGTCAGCCCAACAAAATCTCACAAAAAACGGTGCGCCTCAAAGCAAGGGGAAACCCATAAGCACTGATCTATTCGGAATATTTTTTGAAGATATAAGCTATGCCGCAGACGGAGGCCTTTATGGCGAGTTAATACAAAACCGCTCATTTGAATACAGCCCCAGCGATAAAGATTCCTGGAATAAAGGCAGTAACTGGCATTCTTTAACTTCCTGGGAATTCACAACTAAAGGTTATGGCTATGGTACAATATCGGTAGAAACAAAATCTCCCGTATCCCCAAACAATCCACATTATGTAGTGCTGAATATAGAAGAGGCGGGAAGAGAAGGCGTTGGTTTAACCAACTCAGGTTATGATGGCATAGTTGTCAGGGCTGGGGAGAAATATAATTTTTCGGTTTTTGTGCGTCAGCTTTCTGACAAATCAATTCCATTAGAGGTTAGTCTGCAAAACAAGAACGGAACCGTTTATGGAAAGGCAAACTTTTCAACCCAAACTAACGACTGGAAAAAATATGCGGCCACTATTACAGCTGCTCAAAGCGATGACAGTGCCAAACTGGTTATTGTTGCAAAAATTAAAGGAAAACTTGCTATTGATGTTGTTTCCCTTTTCCCTCAAAATACTTTCAAAAATAGGGATAATGGCCTGCGGGCAGATATTGCACAGGCTATTGCAGACTTAAAACCCAAGTTTATGCGTTTTCCGGGCGGCTGCCTGGTGCATGGTGACGGCCTTGGAAATATGTACCGATGGAAAAACACCATAGGCCCGGTTGAGCAGCGTGTGGAACAACGGAGTATATGGAACTACCATCAGAGCGTTGGGCTTGGATTTTTTGAATATTTTCAGTTTTGCGAAGATATTGGGGCCAAACCCGTACCTATTGTTGCGGCGGCAGTGAGCTGCCAAAATTCGGGCGGTACCTGGCGAATAGGTGGTACGGGGCAAAGAGCATTGCCTTTGAGTGAAATGAAGGCTTATATCCAGGATGTATTAGATTTAATTGAATATGCAAATGGTCCTGCTGATTCAAAATGGGGCGCTAAAAGAGCCGCGGCAGGGCATCCAAAACCATTTAACCTGGAGTACCTTGGGGTAGGGAATGAAGATAAAATCACCCCTGAATTCAAGGAAAGGTTTAAATTGATTTATGATGCTGTAAAGGCAAAATATCCCAAAATTACCCTGGTTGGTACAGTCGGCCCAGGCCCATCAGGCGAGGATTATGAACTGGGCTGGAAATTTGCCAATCAATTGGCCGTACCGGTAGTTGATGAACACTATTATGAAAAGCCGGAATGGTTTCTTAATCATTATCAGCGCTATGATAACTATGATCGTTCAAAATCTAAAGTCTACGTGGGCGAATATGCCTCACAGGGTAACACCCTTTATAACGCACTTGCCGAGGCTGTTTACATGACCTCCCTGGAACGTAATGGAGATGTGGTGAGGATGGCCTCCTACGCGCCGCTTTTAGCACGCCAGAATTATACTTCATGGAACCCAAACCTGATTTATTTTTCAGGTACAAAGGTTTTTCCTACCGTTAATTATTATGTGCAGCAGCTATTTTCTGTTAACCAGGGGGATATTTATTATTCCAGCGTGGTGTCTTTTCCCGGAAGGAAAGATTTACGGGATTCTGCACTTGCCGCCTCCTGCGTAAGGGATAGCAAAACAGGAGACATTATCTTGAAATTTGTAAACGCCGGCCCGGCAGCAACACAAGCCAGGGCAGACCTTTCCGGCTTTGGCCAGGTTAACCCAAAAGCAAGCTGCATTATTCTGACCGGCACTTCTTTAGCAGAGGATACCTTTGCAAACCCGTTAAACGTCGTTCCTGAAACATCGGTTTTTTTGGTTGCGAAATCATTCACCTGCGATGTACCTCCATATTCGCTCAGGGTGATCAGAGTTAAAACAGGACGGGATGATTAGCACAATGCGTTTTAATTGATGGGATAAAATAAAGGTTCCTCTCCCGGGAAGGGGCGCGTTGGGTAGTGCAGTGGCAGGGGCGGGTTTCTACGCATGCTAAATATTTGCGAGATTTATAAGATGTTCCGTCCGCTCAATTGCCGCGGGGGCTGTTACTTTTGGCTTGACCCAAAAGTAACCAAAAAGTCAAGTCAACAGGCGCTTGCTTCTTTGCCGCACTATGGCCTTTGCCCTGCAAATCAGGCAGAACCTGGGGCCGGAGTATTTTGCCCCGCTATTCGCACCCGCCATCCACGCTTCAGCAAAATCCTGATGCCCCTGCAGCCGCACTACCCACCATCGTTCTGCCTGATTTCGGCCGAAGCTGGTCTGCTGACGGGGAATATTATTAATGCAATCTCTAATTTGGTTTAAGTCTTCCGCAGGGCGACTTAAATCACAATGAAAATGAAGGACTCTGTCCGGCAATCAGTACTCAAGATTGTTTAGTAAACGGGAATCAGACATGATCTTTCATCAAATACCGGACAGAGTCCTACAAGCATGATTGATTTAAGAGCGCTGCGCTGAACTCTTAAACCAGAATGGGGGAGACATAGGACAGCACGGTACATCCAACAAAATTTAATGCGTCATTTAGTTTCGGATTATTTTTATAAATAATAATTATATTAGCTTATTATTAAAGACAATATTTTGTTTTAATAGAAACAGCCTAAACTTAAACCCCATAAAACCAATACAATTTCAAATTTTATCTAAATAATTGATTCCATAAACAAATGGATTAACATTTTCATGCCTACAACCATTAATAATAACATGACTGATAATAGTGATAAACAGGGAGAAAAATTTCCAAGATTCATCAATAACACTCCTTATGGCGAAGATCTTTTTGAAGGAAAATCTCAAGACAGGGTAGCTGCAAATATTTCTGAAATTATTATTAATAATAATGATTGCAAAGTAATTGGAATAGATGGTAATTGGGGGATTGGCAAATCTAACCTGATTGAAATTATTAGGAAAAAATTAACTACAATAAGTCAAGGGAAATATAATTTTTTCATTTATGATGCATGGGGTCATCAAGAAGATTTACAACGCAGGTCATTTTTGGAAGAGATAACCTCTTTTTTAACGAAGCGCGATACAGATCAAGTTTCAATTATTGGCGATGATAATAAATGGAAGAAAAAACTTAAAGAGTTATTAGCCAAATCTAAAGAAACTGAAAAGAAAACCATACCCAGCTTAAGTATTGGAATAGTTTTTTCAGGTCTGATACTCATTTTAACTCCATTTTTTAAGGCGATTTCAGATATAATGGAATGCAATACTTGGAAAATTTTGATAGCAGGTATTCCATTGCTCTTATTAGTTCTTTTGTTTCTATATTATTTATTTTTTGAAACTAAGCAAGAGTGGTTTAATAAGCGCTTTAGCGAAGCTATTAGCAAGCTATTTTATATATATCAAAAAAGTCAAAAAGAAGATGTCACTTTTGAGCGGATTTCAGAAGATGAACCTTCAGTTAGGAAGTTTCGAGATTGGATGAAAGAAATCTCAGATGACTTAGGAAATAAAAAACTAATTATAGTTTTTGATAATATGGATAGGCTTCCCAATGATAAAGTATTAGAATTATGGTCATCAATACATACTTTTTTTGCTGAGAATAGATATGACAACATCAAAGTAGTTATTCCCTTTGATAGAAAACATATAAAAGATGCATTCAACAAAGCTAATGGTGGCGCCAATTATACAGATGATTTTATTAATAAGACATTTAATATTGTTTACAGAGTATCTCCTCCTATTCTATCGGATTGGAAGAGCTTTTTTGAGATAAAATGGAAAGAGGCTTTTGGAGATTTAGGTGACGAATTCTTGCAAATAATTCAAGTTTTTGATCACTTATGTGATTCGAAAACTCCTCGTGAAATTTTAGCATTTATTAATGAGTTTGTTGCTACATCACAAATAAGTACTGATATTCAATATAGATACATTGCTTTATTTCTTAGCTCTAAAAAAATAATCTTAGAAAATCCTGATAACGAAATTATTAGACCCTCGTATTTAAAAAGTTTACACTTTCTATATGGGAATGATGAAGATCTACCGAAATACATGGCCTCTTTAGTTTATCAAATCAATCCCGAAAGAGCGATAGAGGTGATTTTCTCGGAAAAACTAATCAATGCATTAAATAACAATAATAGTTATCAGATTAAAGTAATTAGTGAAAGCATTTTCTTCAAAGATATACTACCCAAAGCCATTACAGAGGTTGCAAATTATGGGAATACCATTCTAGGACTTAAGCAAATTGAAAATAAAGTCCCACAAAAATCTTGGAATGATTTATATGAAAGACTTGATCTTTTGTATAAGGAATTTTCAACTGCCATAGTTCAAGATTACCAAATCATCATACTAGATAAAATCCAAAAGAAACGAGAGTTTTTAACAAATAACTTACAAAGATTTAGGGACGCCGTTTCCTTCACAGCAATTGACTATTACAATAGTATAATAGAAATTGAAAAATACCTAAAGGATAAAGCTCCTGACATTTTAATAAAAGATTTTTTAAAAAGTAAAAAAACTACAGCTGAGGATTTTATTAATTTATTAAAAAAGACAGAAAATTCGAATACATTTTTAATTAGTTGTGACAGTACAGAATTGAATAATTTATTAGATACTATTGATGACTTAAATGAACTCGATAATTCAGCATGGATGTCGCATATACCCACCAGTTATGATTTATTTAAGTATAAATCATCCCTAGAGAATAAGATCAAATTAAATGAAACTGATAGGGCAAAGGTTGCAGCATATTACAAGGCATATAAAAATGTATCCAAAATTAATGTAAAAGTATTACTGCAAGACGCTAACATATATACTCATTTTATAAATTCAGCTGATCCAAAAGACAATTTTTACTATGATTTAATCAGCATGAGAATATCAAAAGCTGATAGTTTTCAATCATACGCACCTTATTTTGAAGAAGTCTTGGCTAAAACAGATGAGCAAACTGTTTCTGGGTTGGCAGGAAGCATACAATATTTCAGTGATTATGACGACCTGTTAATTAAATTGTTGGAATTTAATAAGCCTTTATTGAAAGCTGTTGCTAAATTTTTAACAGAAAATCGGCATGGAGCATTGCGGGTAAGTATTGTAACTATTTTAAAACGCATAGACGAGATTTTAAATGTTACAGGTATAAATCCCGAAGCCTTCATCATAAAACTAAATAGATGGAGTGCTAATGTCATTACAGATAAAAACATTTTAGATATTCTAAAAAATGTAACCTTTTTTAAACTATGTGAGACCATCTCTACTCCTTTAACAAATAGATGTATTGAAGTAGCAAATGAATATTATGAAACCCTTTCAGATGATCAATGGTCGGAGGAATTTCAAAACCCCAATTCATTTATAGTGAATACAAGCATTGGGATTTTAAAAAATCAATATTCAACAAAAGCCGTCTCAGCAATTAAAGAAACACTTTTGAAAGTAGCCAAAGCAGAAATTAATATCCCGGATTTAAATATCTGGAATAAAATTATTGAGAAGTCTAATAAAAGCTCAATTAGATCGACAATGAAAGATGTCCGTAATCTCTTTATAAATACTAAAGAAATTGATGCTAATATGTTTTTGTTTTTTGGGGAGATGTTGTTTAACTACGGGGAAATGGAAAAAGACCCTGGTTCATTAAGGAGAATATTTAGAAAACAAATTTTTGAGAATGAATATTGTGTGAACATAATACTTAATCATAAAGATAATATGATAGCAGTGTATCAAAATGGTGAAGAAAAGGAAGATTTTGATAATGAAATTAAAGTATTAGTAAGTGAAAATAGGCCAATTGTTAAGAAAGTAGCCGATATATTAAATATCGAAACCCAACTTGAATAATTCACCTATACTATTCATTATCTAGGCATTATGGATGCCACCATACTTAGCGCATGTGTACTCAGTACGAATTAAAATTTCAAACGATTCAACTATTTCGCACAACCAATTTATTGCAGTTTTTGCAAGCTTTTGCGGTAAGTGCCGGCCAGGACAGGGAAAATCAAATTTACCCAATAGTAGTGGATAAAGTGGTGACAGTGTTTTGGCCGTGGAGCGGAAAGCTAAAAGATGAAAGCAGAAAGCTGAAGGGGAGTTGGCATGGCGGCTCTGTAGAGTTCGCGGTTGCTTCGTTCCCTGTCTGCCGACAGGCAGGCTCGCAAAGACGCACGGAAAATAATCATGGAAATCTTTATTACCTTAGTGCAACCCAAATGAATTGAAAACCTAAAACTATCTAAATGACCCCCGGTATATTAAAAAAGAAATGGCTACACGTTTTTATTATTTCTCTGCTTTGTTTTTCTAATAGTTATGGAGCCGATTTATTGGATCAAGCGACGGGGAAATCGAAATTAAACAACGACTTAAAGGATCTGTACCGGGCATTCAGCATTAATCACAAAATTGAAGAGCAAAAGGAATTTATCAACCTTTTTTTGCATGATGATTCAAAAAAAGAGCTTAATAATGAGCTTACCGGCTATATAAAGGTTTGCGAGGCATTAAAGCAAACTCATTTTTTTAATGATACGCTAAACAATTATGTGAACAAATATTTAGCGTCGACTATCCGAAGCTATAAGCTTGCCACAAGCAGCGGGTTTAATTCGGCTGCTTTTAAAAGTGACTATAAACGATATGCTGCCGAAGTTGAAAAATACCAGGAATATTTAGGCAAGACTTATTCAACCAATCGCTTTGTTGATATGCCAGAGAAGACGTATTGGGAGCTGAACGATAAAAAGAACTATATCAAGTCGGCCGGTTACGCAACCTACAAAAAGCAAAAGGAAACTAATTTAAAAACAGCCATTGCAACGCTTGATAAAATCACTAAGCAAACAACAAATTTCCAGGAGTATTCAATTTATGAAATTGAAATAGCAGATCAGTATGTTAAGCACTCAGATAATTTGGGCAGCGATGCAACAGAAATTGCTATTAAGAACTACAAAGAAATCCTGGACAGAAAAGAATATTCCATTTGCCTGTTTGAATCGTGGCTTAAGTGGAGAACCGTATCCCAGCAAAACAATGGTTTATCAAAATCTTCAGATATTCCCAACGATGAGTATAACAAAGTGCGGGAGCAGGTCGCACTAACTATATTAAACTATGTGACCAGCAACCCTAAAAACAAGATGGCAATTAATGAATTTTTATTAATGGCTACGCATGATAATGTAAAGCGGTTTGGGGCTTATGCCTATGGCAATCAAAATACTGTTGAGTATCATGAAATATTTGATGATGCCAAATGAAAGGGTTATTGGTTATTAGCCATTAGTATGGCGGCTCTGTATATTTTGGGGTTGCTTTCCCGAAGAAAGTTCGGGACAGGCTGTTCCGCACAAACACATAGTAAAGAGATTGCCGGGCGGGCAAAATATTCGGCCAGGGACCTGTTGCTTATTCAATTTTGATTATTTAGCTTGCAGTAAATTAAACCCAGAACATGAAAAAAATATTAGCTATGGTAGTAGTTGCCGCAATGAGCCTGGGCATCGCTACTTCATCATTCGCAATGCCTCAAACCAAAAAGGATGGCTCTGCCGACAAACGTTATAAGGCAAACAAAACCCCTAAAGGTCCTTTGAAAAAAGATGGTACTGCCGACAAACGTTTTAAAACAAATAAACCTGCTCCTAAACCTGCTCCTAAGCCTGCTCCTAAAAAGACAAAAAAATAAGCCGGGGGTTACTTAGTATAACATGGGTGTCATGATGAGGCACTCGAAGGGAAGCATAGCGGGCAAAGGCCTCTGCGCACCACACTTCGAGAGCCTCCTTTAGATTAGCATAATTAAATTTAGTGAATTATTAGATTGAGAAGAAGCAGGGTAAACTATGAGATAGCCTCTGAGTTAATAACTCATACGCTGAA
>Ga0307517_10000399_pt1 | contig 74265 bp, 56 predicted proteins | sample 23_EM_MG_FD_194515 | JGI IMG/M metagenome (GOLD analysis project Ga0307517, IMG submission 194515) | Populus trichocarpa ectomycorrhiza microbial communities from riparian zone in the Pacific Northwest, United States - 23_EM | ecosystem: Host-associated > Plants > Roots > Unclassified | place... | reverse complement strand
CCTCCCATCTCAACCTTGGGCAAAGGTCCGCGCCCCCCCCCCCCCCCCAGCAAGCCTAGCTCCTCCTCTTTCGACCCCGACATTCCCCGGTATGACCCGGACACCCGAGCCTTTTACGGCGACCCTCGCGCCTACGCCGACAAGTTCCCTGACTCCTGGGCAGCAAACGCCTTCCGTGAAGGGAAGTACCCAGATCCCACCACCTTCATCTCGGGCCACCTCGCCCCCGACTGTCACAAACCCGAACCCTCGTTTGCCCAGGCCGCCTCGAAAGGTACCTCGAAGGGCAAGAAGAATAAGAGCTCCCTCACGGCCGCCCAAGTCGCGGCAGCCAATAACCTCGCCCCTGAGTCTCAGGCACCGAGGTCACTTCCTACGGCCGAAAGAAGGTTCTACGCTCCTCGTTCTTCCCCCTCTGAGCACCCGCAAGCGCCCCTCATCGCCGCGACCTTCCCTGACATAGCTGCCCGCGTCCTCAGAGATGCGAACTGCGTCCTGCCCCTCGCAGTCACCACCAAGGTCAACGATCGTGGGTCTGTCACCCTTCTCGTCACCGACCCTGCCACCCCCGCTGCGGCCTTTGCCCCATACTTCGACGCCCTCTCCAACCAGCTCAACAAGTCGTTCCCTGTGGGCGAGTCTCCCTGGTTGCCCTTTCGCCTCGCCCCCAACGAAGCTCAGCTTGCGATCCACTCCCTTCCGATCGCCTTCCTCCCTGAGGACCCAGAAGAGCTCTTCCCGTGTCTTGCGGAATCCATCCTCAACTCTAAGAACGTACGCATCCTATCCGCCAGATACCTCAACCCCAACGCACAATCTAGGGAGGGCAAGTCGGCCACCTCCATCATTGTCTCCGTCCACCCAGGGGAGGTGCTCACGATGGGCTCCTCAATTCGTCTCTTCTCCCGTTCACGAAATATTGAACGTGCCTACTGTTCCAATAGGTACACTCAGTGCAAGAAATGCTGAGGTTTCGGCCACGTCGCCCCCAGGTGCCCCTCCGCCTCTCCCGTTTGCCCCATCTGCTCCCTCAACCACACCCGAGCAATGCACCGGTGCCCCAACCCTACCTGCCCTGGAGGTAGCAACCTTAAGGCTACTCCTGGCTGTTGTTCTTCCTCGCCACCGCGCTGCGCCAACTGCGGAGGCGCCCACACTGCGACTCACAGGGATTGTGACTCCCGTCCGACTCCGCCCCCTCTCAGACGTTCGTCCGCTGCCGACGAGGTCATTCTCCCGCCGCCCGCCGGCGACGAGATGGACAGGGCCACCGACGACCACGACGTCTCGCCCCCCCCTTCACCCACCCGCTCCCTCCAGTTGGCGTTCGTGATGGCTACTCCAAGGGCCAGAAGGACAACAATACTTCCGGCCTCTGTAAGGCCCGCACCAGGCGCTGGTCAGCTCCCTCCCGTGGAGCCCCAGAGTCCCTCCCCTATGAGCAGAACTCCATCAAGCTTGGCCCAATAATGCAGCACAACCATTCCTCTTGGGGTGGTGAGAAGGCCTCGCCCCGTCCTCCTAAACCCTTCACACTCGTTCAACACAACTGCCGCGGGAGCTGGGATGTGTTTCTTTCGCTTTTCGGGTCTTTCACACAGCTGGCCCACCCTCCTTCCATTGTAGCCCTTCAGGACCCCCCGGTCTACAGGGGCAAACTCCCCTCATTCAACTTGTTCACGGTTTTTTCCCCCCCCACGTCCGGTGGCTGCAAGCCCCGGGTTGCCTTTTACGTTTATAGTTCCTTTTTGTCGACTGTTTCCCTCCTGCCGCGGTCTTTTGGGCGTGGGGACGTTATGGCACTTGACCTCTTCACCCCGAATGGTTTCTTTAACCCCTCCACAACTGGCTTTACAATAATCAACTCCTACAGCACCAAAGGGCGCTCAAACAACACTCGCTCTGTCCCACCGGACATTATTTTCCCCTCCGGCCCCCTTCCCCCCCTCACCTTGGGTGACCTCAACATCCATCACCCCACCGCCGACCCCCTTAGGACCTTCAAAGAGGACGAGATTGCCACCTGGACCCCCTACTTTGACAGGGCCACGGACCTAGGGTTCTCCCTCCTCAATACACTGGGTGTTTTCACACGGTTTTCCATGTCGCTTGTCGGGCGCCCGGGCGTCCTTGACCTAGCCTTTGCCTGCCCCCTCCTCTCACCTTACTTCTCTGAATGGTCTGACCCCCTCCCCTCTACCGGCTCAGACCACATCCCGATCCTCCTCCGCTTTGAGGCCCCATTATTTTCGGGCTCCCCCCCCAACCCCCAACTGGGTCCTGTCCGACTGGGCCGCTCTAGATACTGCGTTGAAAGCAACGGTCATCTCGCCCCCGCCCCCTCTCCCCACCACGAGCTCCTTGGACGTCTGGCTTAGTACCAATCTGGGGAAGGTCACGTCCCAATTTGCGCTGAACACCCCGATGAAAAGGGTGACTTTCCGCTCCAAACCATGGTGGTCTGAGCTCCTGTCGGTGCTCTGGAAGGCCTACAACTCGGCTCTCCGCTCCTCGAAGCAGGATAGATTCGATGCCTCTCTCCTCGCATCCGCTAGGGCGGCAAGATCGGCCTATTTCAAGGCGATCAAGAAGGCAAAGAGGGCCCACTGGTCCTCCTTCCTGGTCTCAGCGACCCCCCAGACTGTGTGGACGGCCAAGAGATTCGCCGTCGGTCGTCCCCCCTGTTTCCCTGATCTCCCAGGCACCTCGACGCCACCCGAGCTCAACAAAGCGCTCCTTGACCATTTCTTCCCTGGCGAACCAGCCGGGTCGACCAACAGCATCCTGCTCCCGTTCAGGGATTGCCTCCCGCTGGCACCGGACGAGATCAGCAAAGCCCTAGCCCGCTCCTCCCCATCGTCGGCCGCCGGGCCTGACGCGATCCCTAACTCTGTTTGGAAAAGGGTGCACCGCGTGGCCCCTCACCTCATCCTCGACCTTCTAGCCCCCTTGGTGTCCTACGGATCCCACCCCCTTATCCTCAAGAGGGCCGACGGCATAGTCCATGACAAGCCCGGGAAGCCCTCATACGACTCCCCCTTATCGTTCCACGTCATAGTCCTTCTCCAGACCTTTTCCAAGATCCTTGAGAGGATAATGAACTCGAGACTCTCCGTTGTGGCCCGCGCCACTGGCCTCCTCAATCCTCACCAATGCGGCTCACTAGCTGGCCTGTCGGCCTCGGACGCTATTACCACCCTCACTCAGGAGGTGAAGACCTTCCAGATGGCTGGAAGGAAAGTCTCCAAGCTCTTTCTGGACATTAAAGGGGGTTTCGACAATGTCAACCCCTCCACCCTCTGCGGCATGCTTAGAGCCAAAGGGGTCAACCCGTACCTTGTGTCTTGGACCAGGTCTTTCCTGTCTGGTAGGTCTTGCCGGCTCCTATACCAGGGATCGCCCAAGGTGTTCGCCGCGGTTTCGGTCGGCATGCTCCAGGGCTCCCCGGTCTCCCCGCTTTTGTTTGTCATTTACGTTTCCCGCCTCCACTCCAAGATCCCCCAGGGCCTCACGCTCTCCTACGTGGATGACTTCGGTCTGACCGCGTCCTCTGACTCCTATCGGGGCAACATCCAAATCCTGCAGAGGCAATACGCCAGGCTAAAGGCCCGAGGGGCCAGGCTGGGTGTCAGCTTCTTGGTCCCCAAGACGGAGCTTATCCACTGGCGCACGAACAGGGATAAGGCCCCAATCTCCAACGCTCCGATCCACCTGGATGGGTCGGTCTTCTCACCCAAGGGGGAGGTCAGATGGCTGGGCTACTGGTTCACACCCTCGATCTCCACCACCGCCCACTTCGTCAAGAGGCTAGCCAAAGCCCAGGCTGCCTTCGTGGCGGTCAAACGTCTCTCCCCTCCGGGAATTGGCCTCCCCCCTTACCTCTGCCACAGACTCGTCTCCTCCCTCCTCTTTCCCATCCTCAGCTATGGCGCGGACGCCTTTGTTCCAACGGTCCACATGATAAGGAAGCTTTCCGCGTTCTGGCACAAGGTCCAGAGATGGACGACCAACTGCTTCATGAGCACCCCCACCGACATCCTAGCCATTGTGGCCTGCCTCCCACCACTCGATCTCCTCCTCACGTATAAACGCCGGCTGGCTCACCTCACAATCCTTTGCTCCCCGCCGGAGATTAACCCCGCAGCCGCGAGGCTCCCCCCCTTGGTGCAGACTCCGTCCCTTCACCGCCACTCTCCAGACCTCAGGGCCCTAAGCGCGAAGAATGCAGGCAGCCGCCTGCCCCTCCCGTGGACCCAGCCTAGACCACCCTCCAAGAACAGGGCCCACCTCCCCCTCGACGCTCTCCCCCACTCAATGCTGTTCCTTCTGGGCCAGGATGGGTTTGACGCCCTCCCGGTCCCCTCTCAGCACCTCCTTAGTGACTTCTATCCTGAGCCCCCCCCGGGCCTCTCCTACCCACAGCTTAAGCTTAAGTGCAAGAACCTCCTCATGGAGGAATGGGACAAGGCCGCTCCAGACCCGGCCAGATACCCTTTCCGCCCCTCACTAAAGCCCCACCTCTTCATGGGCCTCGACAAGTTCACCGTGGGCCGCCTCCACCAGATGAGATCTGGAAAGAGTTACCTCCGTGCCCACCCCTCCTGGGACAGCGAAGTCCCCACCACGTGCCCCAGTTGCTTGACCTCCCCTGAGACGTTCGAGCACGCTATCCTCCGATGCCCGGCTAAGGAGCCTGCCAGGACCCGCCACCTTCAGGGGGTCCTGGACGTCGCCCCCGATTCCCCAGTATGGTCCTCGGCTGCCCTCTTGGGCGCCCTCGCCCGCTTCATTAAGTCTACTGCTACGGCCTACCCCGCGGGTATGTTCTCACGCCCGTCGTCCTCTACTTCCTCGTTCTCTGTCCGCTCATCCCATGTGGTTTCTTTTGGTTACTTTATGTCGTCTCAAGAAAGCTAGGTTTATATTTTTGCTTTTTTCATGCGATCCGCTGGTTTAAGGAGGGTTTCCTTTGATTTACTTGGTTAAATTTCGGGCCCCTATCTGGGCGTGGGACCAGTACGGACCCCAGCTGAAGTGATTTGGTGCCGGATGTTTTTTTTGTTTCTTCGTTTTGGATTTTGGGTTTTGTTTTCGCCATAGCTAGCGCTCCATGTGATTTCTTGTACCTTAACCACGAATATATGATATAACAAAAATAAAAATAAAAATAAAAAAACCCTCTATTTCCTTGATTCTTTACACTACCTGGTATTTCTTTCACGACTCTTGTACTTCAGAATATAACGTCTTCTATTCTGATATCCAAGTTCCACGCCAAGAACCCACGAACCCTGACCCTGATCTATCGTTACATGATCAGCCTCGACCTGAGATTGTCATCTCCGAACCCTCACAGTCAACGAGTGTTATCGTTCAGGACCTTCCTGTCGTTGTGTGCCTTGGACTAACGTCCAGTGCCAAGACCCCGTTACAAAAAGGGGCTCCTATAGGAACGGTTTGGGGCTTCATCGATGGCACAATCCAAGGAATCGCTCGTCCTACCTATCATCAGCGAACGTGCCACAACGGTTGGAACAGGAAGCACTGCCTGAAATACCATGGGATCGTGACTCCGGATGGGTTAATAAGCCATTTATTTGGCCCTGTTGATGGCCGCAGAAATGATACTTTTCTTTGGCGGAAGTCAAACCTGCCACATATTTTAGAGCAAAATGCTCATACCCCGAATGGAACCTCACTGCAGGTATATGGAGATCCTGCTTATTGTATTAGTAGTTATATTCTGTCACCATATGAAGGTGCGCAACTTACCAATGATCAAAAGCAATGGAACAGGTCGATGTCAAGGCTTAGGATTGTTGCTGAGTGGGGGTTCAAAGAGATTGTAAATACTTTTGGATTTTTGGACTTTGCAAAAAATCAAAAACACTTGCTGCAGCCTGTTGGAGTTCAATTTCGAGTTGCTGTTCTTCTTCACAATGCTCATGTATGTTTACACAACCCTCAAGTCACTCAATATTTTGATATTGAAAATGTAAATATTATTGAAGAACTGATGGAGGATGAGCTTTTAGAACCACCTACATTGTCAGAGTATTTTCATAACTAAAATATGATTTTTACACGTATTATATTATGTTACTCGATAACAAGTTTTTTTTTTGATTTAATATGTACAATAATAAATATTGTGATGATACAGGTTAAGGAGCAAGAATGATTTCCAATTTCATATATACACGGCCCAGCCAGATACAATTGATCTAATTTAGATCTCTCCATCTCGACGCAGTGCCTCCAAGATCAGTACAAGTTCATCTTTTCTTGCCTCTCTTTCAAGGTAAGCATCATGAGATCTGCGCTCGCTAGATTCGCGAATTTCCTCCGTAAGCTCAAAAATACCCCGCATGAGATCCTCATGCTTCTGATCCTGCTTGGCCTCTAACTCTTTCATCTCCTCTTTATCCTCCTTCACGCCTGCAGTAAACTCCTCCAAGACCTGTTCCACTGCCTTCATGGCAGAGCTTTTTGGTCTTTTGGTCGGCGGGGCTGCAGTACCACCAGCAGAGCCTTCAGGAGTATCCCCAGCCTCCACTCGTCTTCTCACTAATCCCCTCATTGAGTCCTCCTGCACTCGCCTCCCATCTCGCTCAAGCCGTTCTGCCTTTTCGTGCGCTAACCTCCGAGTCTCAGGGTCGATACTACTTTGATCCCAGCGAGTAGCGAGCTCTGCCATGTTGAGCTCAAACTGGCCGAAATCTTCGTTGATTCCACTCTTCCGAAGCGAGCGGAGTTCCCCTTTCTATTATCACATATTGTAAGTATTCTCAATTTACAGTTTCATTGGTGTGAAGTTTACTAACCTTATATATCTCAACAGGTTTCTTTACTCTTTGGCGGCAAGACTCCTGACTCCGCACAATGGGCTGTGGCTCCAATCTCTCAAGCATCTTGGCCACCTCCGCCCATTTTGCTACTCTCCTTCCACGCCCACAATTGATTGGATCTGTTGCGAGAACCTGGCGGACGAGTGCACAGTCCATCTAATGAGGCCACTTTGCCGGCCTGCCTACACCACCGCCACTGGCCCCCAGGCGTGCACCCTCACAAGCAACCACCCTTGGTTCATCTGCCAGCCTCCCAGTACCGCCTGGTTGTTCACCTTCCGCTATCTCAATGTCTATTGTGATTCTTCCTTCCATTGTTGTGTCTGAATGCTGGCTTGTAAGTACTTTGCACTATTGGTACTGTATTCAGATCCGATCAGACTTTTCTCTAGTTTTGTTCTTTTACGTACATCTTACACCATCTCCTTTTTTTTCTTACTATTTTTAGTCAGTTACCCTACAGAATTCTCCAGGTCCTAAAAGCGTTGTTTCAGACCTTGACCAGGTGCCTGTTGTCACCCAGGTGTCCAAGACTTTTCACCTAACATATATTAACAGATTTAACAGGCACCTAGGTCTCCATGCTCAAACCCTCTAATAGGAATGTGACATTACCTCAGAACTGAGTTTGGAAAATGCAACTACACTACGGTAGACGGTATTGTGCGTGGACAAACTAGCCGAACATCAACCAAGAGGAAAATATTCAGCCATGGCAACTCTACTCCCCCGCCCGCCCCACCATACTGATAACCAAAATAACAATGAAAAAGAATATTTAGCCTAACTGCCAAGAATAGGAGACCCAATATCTTAAACAAAGAGAGGTTGACATAATCGTGCCAAGGTTGCGGCGAGCAGCCGCAAACCCCCGCATGTTCGCTGGCTCACAACCGGGGGACTCTAAAGAGTGCCTGACAGCTCAACGTTACCGGACAGCTCAGCGTCACTTTGTGGGTTACCATAGCTACATGGTGACTAAGCGTTACTTGAGGCCCAATTGGGTATTAGTAATTTACTAAATATTGATAATATACTTCTTTTCTCATCGTGTATTCGGAATACTGTTGCTATAAATGTATTAGAAAGTACGTGAAAATGATGAGAGAGCTTGAGTTATATGACGGATGTAATTCAAAGAGGATGATTCAACCAACAACCCATCATCACAATGATAATAGTCCAAGTGATTCTCATAATGACGATAAAGAATCGTTGTGAGAGCTTGGGTTGAAAGTAATATAAGACATGAAAGGAATTTGGGATCCTGGTAGCCTGCAGGTTGTGATCGTTCAATAGGAGAAAAAAATGTTGACCAAACAGCGAGGGCTGACAACATCTCTATCAAAACGCGGGCAAATTGTGGGACTTGCGAACCTTCGTGGAAATCGGCGTCTTTCCTTGCAAGAGATAGCAGATGCAACCAATATCCCTCTTTCTACATGCTCTGATATTATCCGATTTTCTACGCTTCGCATGGCTGAAACCAATATCCCCGATCCATGCTCTGAAGAAAACCTTCGTCCAAGACCAACTGCGATCAAGGGCCAGAATCAAGCACTCACGGCTGAGGAGAAAGCAAGAGTTATTGCAATCGCTTTGCAAGATGCTGTGCACTGCCGCAAGCCACTCCATGAGCTAGTGAGTGAATCGGGATTGCAAATTTGCAGTAATACACTAGCAAATGTTTTATCTGCTGATGGTATCCACCGCCGCCGCCCTACGCAAAAGCCCTTTTTGACTGCGAATGCCAGAGCTGCACGCCTTGCCTGGGCGATCAGGTATCGTGATTTTGATTTCAAAAAGGTTCTATTTACGGATGAGTCGCTATTTGAAGCAAGCGCACTTCGCTCAGCACATGCGAGAGGGGTCTTACGGAGAGCAGGGGAGCGATACCTTCCTCAGAATCTCGACAAACGGTTTCCTAAAGGGCAGGCAGCAATGTTTTGGGATGGGATTATGTATGGATATGCGGGCTCTCAGCTTCCCTATTACTTCTTTCCGACCCCGATTGAGACCCCAGCTGAGCGGCAGGCTGCAATTGGCCACTTGGAGCGAGAATTCTCCCAGGATACGGAAGACTACGTTTACTTTACCTCGCTAGGGGAGCCACATACTATTCCTGTTACCAAAACCGGAAGTAGTAAGCGGAAAGGAGGGGTTGACTGGTATCTCTACTGGGAGCGTATCCTTCGTGCTAAGATTTTCCCTTTTCTCTTTACCGAAATGTCCAAGCGACAGGAATTACTGCATTTCCTAGAGGACGGAGCCCCAGCACATACCAAGGACTACAACATTGCAGAAGCCTTGGATAACGGCTTTGAACGAATTCGCCTTCCTCCTTGTTCACCAGATCTGAACCCCATTGAACTGGTATGGAACTATATCAAGGCCCGGATTAAGTCACGAATTGGCTGGAACTATCAAGATGAGGCAATTCGGACAATTGTGGTCGATGAATGGGAGCATCTATCAGTTGAATATATCAATAGTCTTATCTTGTCAATGCCCCGCCGGCTTGCTGCTGTTATTGCTGCGGAAGGGGGCAATGGTTTCTCAGGGTAAAAATCATAACAAATTAACATTCATTTATTTACTTCATTACTTGCTTGTTTACTTGTTTGCTCACTTACTTACTCGCTTGCTCACTCATTCACCCACTTACTCACTCTCTCACTCATTTGCAGGTTCGTTCAATTGTACATTTGTTCATTCTCTCATTTATTCGATTATTCCCTTGTTTATTCCTTCCTTCCTTCCTTTCTTTCTTTCTTTCTTCTTTCCTTACTTCCTTTCTTTCTTTCTTCTATTATTCGTTTATTTGTACCTTGAGTCGTTCACTTGTGCCTTCATTTCTTCATTTCTTCCATCAGCAAAAATATTACCCTGCATTCTGTGCGTTCTGTGCGTCTGACGCACCTGACGCTGGAACGCTAATCGCGAATCAGGACGCAACCACCCAACCACACAACATTCAGGACACACCGGATGCAGCACCTAATACTCAGGATGCACCGGATGCAGCACCCAATACTCAGGACGCCACCTGACGCAGCACCAAATACTCAGGGCGCTACCTGACACCAGAGCACATCTTCCTGAGATAAGCGAAGGGTCCCCCCTTTACCTGTTTCTGACCTTGGTCACCCGAGTCACAATAGATTTCAAGTTCATTTGGTGAAACTATTAAATTTACTACAAGTAGGTTTCTATCGTTCTAATAAACATGCAAATTCAAGTTCACACCCAAGCGTGCGTCCGGCCTCCGCCCCCTGCCCCCGCTTCCCTCCTTCTCCCCCTTCCCGGGACCCTATAGCTCGATGGGGAATTGGCGCCTCAGGACGTACCCTATACCGGCGCGTAGCTGGCGTCGAGCCCAACAATCCTGTGCAATCAGATCCAGGATCGGAGCAGTGGTTGTGGAGGGATTTGCCATCGAGTTCTGGGATCGCCAGGGTACCTGCATTGTAAAGACCACTCTCACAAGGGTGAGCAATTTCCTGAGTATTGATGCGACAGAGACGTACTTCATACCGCTGCGTAGCCGGCGTCGAGCCCAACAATCCTGTGCAATCAGAGCCAGGATCGGAGAAGTGGTTGGGGAGGGATTTGCCATCGAGTTCTGGGATCGCAAGGGTACCTGCATTGTAAAGACCACTCTCACAAGGGTGAGCGATCTCCTGAGTATTGATGCGACAGAGACGTACTTCATACCGCTGTGTAGCTGGCGTCGAGCCCAACAATCTCCAGCAATCAGATTAAGGATCGGAGCAGTCCTTGTGGAGGAATCTGCCATCGAGCTCTAGGAGCGCCAGCACTCTATTTAGCCATGTAACCTCATGAATAAATTTCGCGGAGGGATAGACTTTATACCGTTGGGAAGCTGGCGTCGAGCCCAACAACCTCCCGCAAACAGAATCGAAATCCGTCTAGTGGTTGTGGAGTAATCTGCTGTCGAGTAAAATATCGCCAGCATGATACCTAATACTCCCTCCACAGCAGATAGCGAATTCCTGAGTATTGATGCGACAGAGACGTACCTTATACCATTGTGTAGCTGGCGTCGAGCCCAACAACCTCCCGCAAAGAGCATCAAGATCCGTCCAGCGGTTGTGGAGCTATCTGCTGTCGAGTAAAATATCGCCAGCATGATACCTGATACTCCCTCCACAGAAAACAGCGAATTCCTGAGTATTGATGCGACAGAGGTGTACCTTATACCGTTGCGTAGCTGGCGTCGAGCCCAACAACCTCCTGCAAACAGAATCGAAATCCGTCAGGTGGTCGTGGAGTAATCTGCCGTCGAGTAAAATATCGCCAGCATGATACCTAATACTCCCTCTACAGAAGACAGCGAATTCCTGAGTTTTGATGTGACAGAGACATACCTTATACCGTTGGAAAGCTGGCGTCAAGCCCAACAACCTCCCGCAAACAGATTCGACATCCTTCCAGCGGTTGTGGAGTGATCTGCCGTCGAGTAAAATATCGCCAGCTGGATACCTAATACACCCTCCACAGAAGACAGCAAATTCCTGAGTTTTGATGCAACAGAGACGTACCTTATACCGTTGGAAAGCTGGCGTCAAGCCCAACAGTCTCCCGTAATCGGATCTAGGATCGGCCCATCGGTTGTGGAGGAATCTACAATCGAGCTCTGGGATCGCTAGCACACTATTTAGCATTGTAACTTCATGAATAAAGGTCGCGGGGGGATGTATCCTATACCGTTGCGTAGCTGGCGTCGAGCCCAACATCCTCCCGCAATCAGATCCCGAATCGGTTGAGCGGTTGTGGAGGGATCTGCCATTGGATTCTGAGATCGCCAGCCTTGTAACTTGATGAATAATAGTCTAGTAAAGATGAATCTGTTACTAGTGTGTAGCTGGCGTCGAGTTCAGCAACCTCCTGGTGTCAGACCCAGGATGTATGGAGTGGTTGTGGTGGAGTTTGCAGCTGGTGCCCGGGGGTATGAATGTTGAGTGTTGTGATGAGTGCTAGTGTATCGCGTCGCGTTTGAGGCTAAGTGCCGAGAAACCACAATCAACTGTGCTAGACTAGAGACACTCCAGGCTATCACTCGCTTTCAGACTGGAGTGAGCTGGCATTTTCGCTCATTCAAAGATGGTGTTCTGAAAATAGAACTCTGAGTATCAGTATGACTTGGCCCGGGGTCTTTAGCGCAAATTTAAGATTAAGGGTATGATGGCTTTCTCACCAGGTGCCAGCGCTAAGTATATTTTCTTCGCCAAGAAATACTCCTTGCTCACATTTGGGCTGGAAAACAAAGAAGGCTGAAAGGAGAATCAGGGGTAGTGGTGAATCCTGATGTGCGATGGTGTTGAGGTTTAAGTCAGGATGCATGGGGGGCAGGGTTGCTTAGTTGCATGTGTCCGGACGGAACCCAGTGTAGGCTAGGGTCTCCGGACGCACCAGACGCAACCAGATATGGCGCATGGGTACAGGACGCACAGGACGCACAGGACGCAGAGTCCAGGCTACAAGAGTCAGGATGCAACACCACCATATCTGACGCAGGCCACCTTTTTGCTGATGTCGTTCATTTGCTCCTTCCTTCCTTTCTTCCTTCTTTCCTACCTTCATACTCTTGTTCTTTCATTCTTTCATTCTTTTCTTTATTTGTTTATCCATTTATTCGTTCCTTCGTTCCTTCGTTTATTTATTCTCTAGGTCTCTTATTCTTTCATTTCTTCATTCACTCGTTCATTTATTTTTTCTTTCTTTCCTTCCTTCTTTCGTTAATTTTCTTCATTCCTTCCTTTCTTCATTCCTTCATTGCTTCCTTCATTCGTTCATTCCTTCCTTCGTTCATTGTTTAATTGTTTGGTTGTTTGGCTGTTTGGTTCGTTCCTTTATTCATTCTTTCCTTTATTAGTTTATTCCTTTCTTCATTTTTTTTTATTCCTTCTTGTATTGTTTTATTTGTTTCTTTGTTTATTCTTCATTCATTTATTCCTTTACTATTTTTATTTGTTTATTTTATCATTTATTTATTAGTTCCTTGCTTTATCCATTCTTTTATTCTTGCATTCGTTTATTCATTCATTGATTCATTCTCCTGCTTACTTACTTACTTTCTTACTTATTCATTCCTTTATTCGTTCACTTACTTATTCTCTTACTTATTTACTTATTTGTTCATTCATTTATTCAGTCAATCACTTCACGTTCCTTACTCACTGGTTCTCTCATCCCTTCCTTCCTTCTCCCATCCACTGGTGTATTCATTCACTCGTTTATTCAATCACCAGGCAGAGCCAGCAGACAAAATGCCTTTAGCTAGTATTGTTATCTCTGATTTCTGTTCTTATAGGCCACCTGAGTACGAGTTAGCGTAAGAAAGATAAGAATTTTCAGGTGCTGAGTGAGACAATATAGAATTCAAGTAATAGCAACAACTACTAGGTATATTCAGCAATAGAACTAATACCTAATATTTAATAATACCTAATTCCGAATACGCGATGAAAATGGAAGTAAGCCTTCTACGCATTTTGAGCCTCAAAGTCATGCTGAGTCATACTGTTGCTACGGCAACCTACACATTTACCTTAAGCTGTCACAACATCGCCCTAGCAACCCACAAAGTACATGTTCCCGGCATGTAGAACCTGAACACAGGGATGGCAAATTGTCTGTGCGTATCTGAGAGCCCATACTAAATTCAGATCCAAATGTTCAGGTTCTTCATTCCGGGAACGAGTAACGTTGAGCTGTCCGGTAATGTTGAGCTGTCGGGCACTCTTTAGAGTGCCCCCGGTTGTGAGCCAGCGAACCTGCGGGGGGTTTGCGGCCGCTCGCCGCAACCTTGGCACGATTAAGGTTTTGGTTTTGGTCAAGGGAGAGCAATTTCTTTAGATGGGGCTGAATTTCTAGGTGCTGGGGAGTATTTGATTGCCTTGTATCTTTTGTGTTCGGTTAATCTTGCCCAATATGTTTGGCTTTTTCAACGTATTAAAGGATCGACAGCAACAGCTACTCGAGTACTCATAAATGAAACGCCAAGAGTTCACACAACAAAATACGATCGCCAGCCCACGACTTAGGGATGAAGGGAAAGTCCGCTCGTTCACTACCTCTCTTCTCGCTATCTACTCCACTCTCAGCTAACTACCGGTACTCGAGTAACGGTAGAGACAGGAGTATATATAAACCACAACGAAGTCGTCCTCATGTCCTTCCATGGATCACCACACATGTCAATCCTCACCGCCCTATGCCCCCCTCCCTTTTCGCGTACACTCGTGCCAACAAAGGAAAGGCAAAGACTGACGTCGTTCATAGCCTCCAGGCATTCAACTCTTTCACGCTTCCTTCTGGCTCTTCCGTTTTCCCTTCCGTTTTCCTTCGGCTTTCCCCCGGCTTTCCCCCGGCTTTCCTTCGGCTTTCCCTCCGGCTGACGCATCAAGCGCATTCCCGAGCTATTTGTACGAACAATGAGACAAATACCATGAAAGCATGCCGAGCAGCATCCCACGATTTTCAATATGGCGCTATCCCCGGGCAGATTGTTAGTAGGCGAGATACGGGAGACTTTTGGGAAGGCTAAAATCGAGTTTGGCGGGCAAGGTCTCCCTCCCCCAAATATCATAGATATTGTGAAGAAGACTATTGCATCCCTACCACGGCTATTCAATGTAGGGACACTTTACACGGGTCGTCTCCGAAGCACCGATGTTAACCCCTGGAGTCACTACGAGAAATCATTCGGGTACCAGCAAACGCGCCAGTGTTCCTTACCGGAAGGCCCTATACCGCCGACATGTTTTACCGGGCAGTTAGGGTACTAGGTAGCACTACCGTACCCTGACGGGTATTAAGAGCCACCCGAAGACGATCTTACAGGGCGAGAAATAAGGCAGCCGAAATAGGACTCTGATTACCCCATGACTTTGAGATGAGTATGGAAGTTCCCGTGTTCATTACAGTCTATCCCAACAATAAAGACAGGAGTAGATATAAATCATAAACGAAATCATCTTCCTATCCTTCCATTGATCACCACTCATATCCATCAATTCCAGGTATGTTTCCTTTCAAGTTTCCTTGCATGCTCCCATGCTAACAAAGGAAAGACAAATATCATAGGGACCCCCGCCAACCATGGCCTTCACGCATCCGACCCTTTCATTTTCCTGCCGGCGAATGCAGTGATCCCAAGCCTAAGCGCATCCCCAAAGCCGATCCGAACCACGAAACAATAACCTTACCATGCCGAGCAGCATCTAACAACTTCCAACAACTTCTCTCCCAATCTCCGAGTTCATCTTCTCAGATCTGGTTGTCATGAGCCTGTGATTTCTCTCTGCACCACATCTCCTAGTCTCTTTCTGTACAAATGCCCGAGTAGCTTGCGTTGTGAACACCAGAGGCCCTTCCATCACTCGATATCACCCACTAGACATCACCCACCCGCCGCGCCAACTTCGCCCGTATTGCTAGAGCTTGGGGGGTGGAGATTGGATCGCTATAATTTACTTTGAGGCCGTGTGCCTATTTAAAGGCTAGAGTGAGGCTTAACTAAGATCAAAGTGGTGATTGCCTGTTCGTCCTTAATCTTGAGCATTGTGCTTGTACCCGGAGGCAAAGGGATTTAATATCTCGTCCCGATTTGGCACTGGTGGCAGTGGACGGATTATCATTGCCCAAACTCTGCAACAACTTCAAGAATTAGGAGGCATATCTGGGGCATAATTCAAAAGCATTAGAAACAAGATAACTCCGGAAAGGATTCAATCCTTTTGTGCAACTACACAATTCTATTTCCCACGTCCACAAGTGATCTCACACAGCTACCACCACCGCCGCTACCCAGGCTTTCACTCCACCAAATATCAATCCCTTCCATATACCTCCGAGCAAGTTGACCATTAGTATACCTGAAAGATATCCCCTAAAAATCGTTAACCTAAATCCCTTTTGATACATTCCTGTCCAATGGACACGGAGGGGGGGAACGAAACAAGAGTTATCGTACTGCACAAGGCTAAGATATCCTCCATGCAAAAATAAATCCCAAGGTAGATACTCTCCCTAAACATAATGGTATTCGACTACCGAGTAAAAAAGCAGGATTCCGTGGGAGTGGGGGAAAGGTTAACTTACCCGGGAAGCTTCTAGCTTGCTCCTTAAAACACTGGAAGAAAAACTGAAGCAGAGCACGGTAAACAGCAGAGACCACCCAGGAAAAACTCATATTCGTCTGGCACTAGCAATACCAACAAACGAGGATTTCGTGCCCCTCACTGTTTATGTTCTTGCAAACCATGTGTCACATGGGTAAACTAACACGTTCGCAGCCATACATCTCTAAGAAACAACCATTTATAGAGGTGTTTGAAAGAGAAATTGAAGGTTGGAGAGGAATGAATTGGCACAGTCCTATTCCAATACTGGGCTCACTTGATCTATTTAACCCTCTTCTCTTTCTTGCAAGGATATTATTTATTTCGTCTATTAGATAGCATCATAATATATCACTCATATTCCATCGGGGGTCCCCACCGCCATTGACCATCCCCGGCTGTCCCCTTCACTTTTTATCCCCCATACCCGGCCGTCGTCGTCCCTACCCGTCTGTTGCCACCCCCCGCGGCCCTTTCATACACTCCCATCTTCTGATACCCCTCATGGCCCCCCCACAATCCTCGCCGTCATGCCATCTCCCTTACCGTCTACCCGAGCGATTGCTGTCTAGCGCATCTGACTATACTGATAAAAGAATAGTGCGTCGAGCCCGACGGTCATAGCCAAGGGCGGCAATCTCCTAGGTAATTTGTCCTACACTGGGCCACGTCTAGCCGTCCCATTGCGTCTGCTTGGCGTTATCCCCGCCGTCCCTGTGGGCCCCCCCGACAGTTCGGAACACTCTCTCGATGAGACAAGATCACAAACCCCAACAAACCAAACGGGGGCCCGATTACCGGATGGGTCGGGAACGTCGGACATGTAGCAGTTCACGACTCTTGTGCCCGTTTCGGCAGCAAGCGTGAGTGGTTCTTTTGGCTGGATTTGCTTGAACTATGGGGGTTGACATGCTTCCGCCTCAACAATATACTCACTACTCTTTCGCGCTCATCTCCTGCAGCCAGCGGGAGCGGCGTTCGGCCGGACTCATATGAGCTATCTGGGTTGACATCTTTTCGTCCCAGCCGGAGTTTGACCTCATGCCATTCCCGGCAACCCAGAATACCTAATTTCGGCCGGATTTACTTGCACTATCGGGATTGACATCGTTCCGCTTTAATAGTACTGTAGCTTCACTATCCCCTCATGGCCTCTCTGCATGGCGCACCAAAGCGGTACTCAGCCAGATTTATTTGAATTATCAGGGTTGGCATCTTTTCGCCCCAACACTGGCTTCACTATTCCCACACGCCCGTTCTCGGCAGCCCATGCGAGCGGTGTTTGGCCATACCCGATGCCTGGGACGTCAGGGTTGGCATCTTCCGGCCCTAGCAGTAGCTTCACTACTGCTTCGCGCCCATTCCAACAAGAGTGGTGTTCGTCCGTATTGACATGAGCGATCGGGGTTGACATTTTTCCGCCCCAACAGTATATTCACTTTTCCCACATGGCCATTCCTGGTAGCCCACGAGGGCATTGTTCGACCGGATTTAATGGAGCTATCGGGGTCTACCTCTTTCGACCCCAGCAGTAGATTGACTACCCCCTCGCATCCATTCGCTAAAGCTAACAATAGTGGTGTTCGGCCGGATCCCAATGAGCTATCGGGGTTGATGTCTTTTCGCCCCAATAGTAGCTTCACTATTCTATATAGATGAATATTTAGTCTGGATTGCTTTACTAGATCAGTAGTTGGAAGTATCTGAATACAACTGTTTTCAGTGGAAAAGCTTCAACTACGAGTGATTCTTGTGACTAGCCATTAGCCTCGGTTAGAAACAAAAAGAACTTAAATTTACGGCTCAAAGCAACTTTCTGGCTTGGCATAGTTGCTCTGTGGCACCACATGACTTTGCGGCTCAACATAACATTAGAAGCCTACAATTACATTCTATGATACTCTACATCAATTTCCTCAACCTTGCTTATCGCTTAATACCTACAATTATCATCTTGGATACTTTCTTTTTATATTCTCAGCCAGCATGTCTTCATCTCATCAAGTAGGGGTCTGCGCTCTATTTCTCTTTCTTGCATTCTGAGCCCGCTGCAGCTGGGTTGTTGAGCCGCAATGTTACTTGTACTTTGAGCCGCAAATTTTCGTCGTTCTTTTTTCGTTTTCTTTTTCGTTTTTATTCTCTACGGGCTTTTTGTGGGTTCATCACCCTACCTATCTGCCCTACCTTATCTAAAAATAAAATGAAAATATAACTTAAAACCTTCCCCTTCCATAACATTAATTCAATTTGCGTTGAGCTGTCAGGCACTCTCTAGGATGCCCTCAGTTGCGAGCCACCTGGGTTGTGGCGCTTAGCCACAATCTTGGCACCAGTAGCCGTTGCCAGTTTGAGGGATACCAATCCCACCCCCCCTTAGAGAACCTATCCCTAACCCTAGAATAGATACTTCCAGGTCCTCACTCCCATCAATGGGGGAGCGGGGGACAAATGTCACGAAAAGACTTTTGCACTACCTGGATTTTCTCCAACCGGGACCTCTTCGATGCCTCCCTTCCCTCTCAGTTTATCGCAGCTCTCCGGGCCAACAATCGATATATGATTCCGCGTAGTGACCCCCCCATGCGGCGGGTGTTTTCTCCTTACCGTATCCTCCACTTCTGCTCGCCATATGTCTGAAAGTCTCCCGTTCGTGGTGTGATAGCATATGCAAATCCGGCATTCAAGAATTAGGAGGTATCGTAGAATGGGTAATTCGAAAATCCAAGACACGAGATCGCTCCGAAAACACCTTTCCCAATAGTACCTGTGCCTCCACGAGCCACAAGATGTGAATCTCTCGCATGCACTCCGGGCGCGTCAACAATCACTGTATCAAAAGGAAAATAAACCATTACATTCTACTCTATTCGAATAAGTAATAGAGAAAAAAAAGTGAGAAAGGGAAAGAAGAGCTATCGTATATTACGGTACTAGTACATGGCCAAAACATCCACCGCCAAAAAAATATATCCCAAGCGATATCCCCCGCCTAAACCTAGATCGGTTCTATTATGGAGCAAAAAAAAGGAGTGAGATCGCCCAGGAGCGGGAGAGGGGTTAACTTATCCAAGAAACTTCTAACTGAATCCCTAAAACGCCGGAAGGAAAACTGAAAGCAAAGAAAAAAAGACAAAAAGACATCAGAGACCTCCGCAAATAAAAACCCCTATTCATGTGATATTACCGTACCCACAGACGACGATTTGTGGGACAAGATCAGGAACTCGAGGGAGCCAAGCGGGGACCCAATTACCGCATCCGCCGGGACTGGAGCAGTCTTACGATTCCATCGTGCTTGTTTTGGGCAGCCACCGCAAGTAGTGTCTGGCCGGCTCGGTCCGGGATATTGGGGTTGATATCTCTCCGTCTCAACAGCAGCTCCACTATTGTCTCATGGTTATTCTTCACAGCCAACATGAGCGGTGTTTGGCCGGAGTTATTTGGAATATTGGGGTTGAGGCTATTCCGCCCTAACAGTAGCCTCGCTATTCCCTCATGGCCACTCTCAGCGGCCCGCGAGAGCGGCGTTAGGCCATACTCCGTTTCCGGGATGTTGGGGTTGAGGTCCCTTCGCTCCAACAGTAGCTTCACTACTGCCTCGTGGCCATTCTCGGTGGCCCACATGAGCGGTGTTCGGTTGGAGTTACTTGGAATATTCGGGTTGATGTTTTTCCTGCCAAATAGACCGCCTACTCGCGGCGCACCCCCCCACCGACGACCTATGCTCCCGGGATTGCCGGATTGCGGTCCAAGAAGTGACCTCACAACTCCCTCGTGTCCATTTCCGGCGGCCCACGAAAGTGGTGTTCGGCCATTATTCGTGTCCTGCTCATTGGGTCGGATATGTTTTTCTTGCAGGAACAACTTCACTACCTCTTCATGCCCACATCTCGCAGCCCACATCAGTGGCGTCAAGCCCGCCTCATCTGTTTCGTTCGCATCCCACCTGTTCTGCTTTATCAAGATATCTGCAACTTCGGCGATGCCGAAGTACGAGGCACAATGCAGCGGAGGAAACGGCTTGCGATTAGGAGTGGGGCCGATGGCAAACTCCCGGCGGACTGAATCCCAAAGGATTTTGGCAGATACGTGACTATCAAACCGATTGAGAAGCTTGGTGGCCGATATTTTTGCCTGATCTGAGACCTCCGCTCGCATATGGGTTCCCCAATATAAAGAGGAATATTCGAGGAAGGGTGCGCTCCGGGGGTCGAAGGATGGGCCGGCTGGAAGATCCCTGATGTGCTGAAAGTCGAGATACGCCAAGCAGGTTTCGGCCATCGTCGAGTGGGCTCTGTCAAAGAGGTTGGGGCGTGTTTGAAGATGCTCCTGAAGGGTATAATGGATCAGCCTAATTGTCGAGGTACCCTCATGTATGATGGCAAGCCCTTGGCAACAGCCCAACAAGACCGATATCGCAGGGATATCGTCGCTATCGAGACCATTTGATCCTATCTGAGTTGCTATGGCGTGGCGTATTTCGTCCACCCGCAGGGGCCGCCTCGAATGGGTGATCCACATCAGAACGGCCATCCCGAGCCTTGCTTTCGACCCACCCTGAGCCTTTATCCTTCCTAGCGCCGCCTCGTACGCGCCCGACAGGCCTGAGCTGTTTTGCATTACCCGAAGCTTTTGTCTCCTTCGGTATATAGTCGTCTCTTGTAGGATCGTCTGGATGCTTAAGGAGACAAGTAGGTATCTAGATACAATATCTTTCAGCACACAACTTCAGGCATTTCTATGAGTGCTCCCGGTTCCTACTTACATATCCGCAACAGTTTTTGGAATATTCTGCGCAATTTCCTCCTCTAAACCCTCGCCCATTGCCTCCGGCACTGTATCCTCCTTCAGTTTCGCTCGGAGGTATTTGACGACATCCTCCCTGGTGGGCATTACGAATATGATGGCCGCCCTCCCGGCAAGATGCCGGTCAACCTCACCCCGAATATGCGGTCTCCCAGTGAGAAATATCCGAGCGCTTGGAGAATTCTGGAGAATGTGGTTGAGTGCATCGAGAAGCTCCGCCCGGTGTCCTGGCGCGCACTCGTCAAGGGCATCAATGATTATAAACGTACGTCGCGCGGAGGAGATATCCCGCAAGAACTCGACAATTTCCCGGAGCGTTGGCCTCTGGTCACCGCTGACCTTCCCTCGATCCCGAAAAGCTTTGACTATTCTTTCCGGAACCTCGTCCAGTCCATCAACGATCTGTTTCAGCACTGAGCCAAGAATAGCAGTTGCAGATCGCTCCCCCTGAGCGGTGGAGTTGGAGTAGAAGAACGCAAAGGCAGCATTTTCGTTCATAGCCTGCTTGTATAACGTATCTATCACAAGCGAGCTGATATCACGGATTATTAGCAGCGCCTCACTTTCCTTAACAATCTTCTTCCTTACCAAATGTAGGTCTTGCCGACACCTGGACCTCCGTAGCAAAATAAGGCTGAACCATCAGATTTACCCCCACGAATACCACCGACCCAATTCCGATATTCCTCAGTTTGCAAGAGCCAGTCTCCTACCCCGGCGACCCTACGGTCTCGAAGCTCGTGGTGCCGTATCCGGGGTTCAAGTGGAGATAGCCAGGCCAAGATTTCTAACTTCCCGCCAGCCATCGTAGAGCTACCCCGCGCGCGGTTAACAGAATCGCTAATCGGATATCGGGACATCTTGTATCTCCGCGGTTTTGAAGGTTGTAGAGGATGGGTTCTTGGGTGATTTTATGTGGTAGAGTGGGTGATGCGGTTCCTGAGAGCGAAGAAGAGCGGGGACGATGGTGATGTTGTTGCCTCATGGGCGGGGGTTCTAGTCCAACCAATCGACCCGATGCTGACATACTGCATATCTGTGAAACGAGCATGATTGTGGGTCACTGGACTATGTTCAATCCCCCCGTAATATTTTTTAAGCGCAAACCGCCAACCGGCTAATTGTGTTATGTGGCGGAGACGAAAAAGCAATCACTATTTGTGCAACCAGCCAGTGCCCGTTGAATCCCATGAGAGTCGGAATGGCGCTAAAGCCAGCTAAGGTGAAACTAGGGTAGCCAAACCAACAAGAAGGGACGAAGAACGCTAAGTCGCCACACTTTAAACATACTCGTAATGTCCTAACGTTTATGAACACGACTGCTACCGTATTGCATACCAACAAAATCTTGAGGCTCCGACAGATTTTTCGCTCATATGCAACAGCAGTTGTGTTCACAAACGTCAGGACATTACGAGTACAGAGCGCGACGATTAGGCAAGTTCAAGAAAATCATCACTAGCGTCATTCCGGCTTTCATGAGATCCTGGGGTACCGTACTCTGATAATTCACACTACTGTAAGAGGGATCACTGCTTCCCTGACAAGACATAGACTGAATCATTTGCTCTATCAGATCTCATTCACTGGCTTCCGCAATTCTATTAACTTGCTAAGCTGAGCTTATCTTAAGCTCATGTCACGATCGATTTACAAGGATATTGGTGACTCGATTGAGGTAGAGGATACCGGTACTCCCGATCAGGCCCGACAGTTTTACCGTAGGTATCGCAGATACTGTGGAAACCGATACACCGCATCGTCATTCAATATACCGTAAAAACTCAAATAATCGAACCGTGTGCTTTGTAATTGAGAATTCCCTACTTTAGAGTAGAAGCGAAAAAGATAACAGAACAAGAGCTTCTTAGCTTCTTTTCCCCCGAAAGCTATAAAAAAACAAAAAATACTAGACCTTACCAGAGGAGGCAACTCCAACGACATAGCACATGGCTCGATTATTTGAGTTTTTGCGGTATTTTATCTTCCTCTTGTTCCCAATCAGCTGGTTTACTCAGGAAGCTTTACGTCGGTATAGCTCCTAAGTTTTGTAAGTTCCATAGGGGGTAAGGGCGGCAAACCTCGCTTGTGGAACCTACAAAACTTAGGCGCTGTGCCTCCGTAGGTGGTGTTAGCAAAAGTCTATCACAAAAGCTTGGCGACTCAGGCTCAGTACTCCCACCTTCTACTAGTGGAGGCGTAGGGGCCATGGGATCCGACCTGGAATTGAGGGCCCCAAGTGTCAATCCCCGCCGCACTTTTATAGTCTCTACTTGGCAATGTTGTAATGAAGGGGGGGGGGTTCGATCTCGATCGGGAAGTGATCGAAGGCGAGGAACGCGCTTTTTCGAACCGGGGGGTTATAAGATAGAACCCCTTCTAACAAATCGGTAAACAATGATATTTGAAGGCAGCTGGAAGCAAAGAAACAAAAGAAATGATAAGAAAAGGGGACAAAATGTAGCAGAAAAGGCAAATAAACTAGCACTAGTACCCCACTTCCCCGGCTCCTGAGCAATAAATACTCCCATATCTAGGCTAAAGGTATCATACTTCATGGAGTAAACTGAATTGTTCGGGGTTAGGGTTACAAAGATAGACTTGTAATCAATCCCTGTTCGTCCCCCGCCCAGTTTCGTCGTGCCCCCAATAGAGACTGTATGCGTTGGTGGATTTGTAGTCGTGCCGCTTAAGCGTGATTCTAACAAGAGTGGTTTCATGATACTCGAGAATTGGACACGCATGACCTGCCGAAAGGAGGGAGTTTGATAAACCCATCACTTATCGGGGGGGGGGGTCTGGTGGGCTCCAAAATGAGAGTGACAACCCCCGACCATGTCATTGATAACCCTCAACTCGATCAGGCTGCGCATACTCTGTCATGAGATGAAAAATCCTTGCCGTGAACTCGACCTTCTCTTGCCACGAAAGCGTCTCCCATGCCTCCCTCGCCGGCACTCCATAGGTTTGTCGCAACCTTCCTGCGCCCACTATGCTTCCCCGTAGTCACCCCCACAAAGTAGGTGTTCTCTCCTCCTCTAGCCACACCTCTAATGTCTCTTGTTTGTGGCACAAGTGCTAGGGGAGATTTTTTCGTGCAAGGCAGGGATCTTTTTGCTGGTTAACTACGCTTACCTTGACCGAAAACATCTTCCTGATACTTGTTGTACGTACTCGAGTACAAATTGTACATCCGAGAGTCAGGAGGCAGATCACAAGTATAACTCAAAAACGCTAGACACGAGATCACTCCAGAAAGAAGCCAGCCATTCTCTATAATTGGACCATTCTATTCCAAGCGGGCTTTCGAGATATTGCGCCACCACCGCCACCAACATCTCCAAGCCATGGGATATCAATCTCATCTATTGACCCCCGGGTACACCTAGGATTGGTCCATCCGAAATATCACATACATTCCATAGCGTTCGTACTGTGCAGGACCGAGACACGCTCCTGCCAGAAACGAGTGCAAAAATATATCCTTTACGTAAACCAAAATCCATTCTGTTATTGAGCTAAAGGGTGACGTTGCCTGGGAGCAAGGGAAGGGTTAACTCACCCGGGAGACTTGTGACTACGAGTAGATATTGCGCCTTGACAATATTAGCCGAAACACCACATCGAGTGCGGCGGCTCGTTACTGTTTTGTCTCTCCCGTGCCGCCCGTCCCTCTGATACCACAATTTTATCAGATGATCATACGATGATCGGATAAGCTAGTTCTAGCCCAAGATATAGTAAGATGTTGGTAACTGGCTAAATATAGAATATCATCATAATATGATGTTGCGATTCTCAATGGAAATACATTTATTTAGGCTTTCAGGTTCAGTTTAATTGCTGGCACTATTAGAACAGCAGAGTAAGCCGAGCCGTAGAGGGGAAAGGATAGAGGCCAACAGGAGTCAGGGAGGGTTCACACCAGCAAGGATGAAAGGCAGCGATAAGAAATGGATAAATGATGGCTTTGCAATTGACTAGTGCTACTTGAAAAAAAGAAAATCGGTTGAGGAGTTTCCGATTTATTTATTTATCTATATGATAGCCTTGAGATTATCTGATAAAATTATGCTATGGGCTAAAGGGGTGGTACGGGATGGATAAAATATGAAAATTGTGGTACTGGAGATCTTTGCGGAAAAAAATAATCATTACCACTCAACCAATACATCCCAGCTTCTTCTTTTCCATTATGGCTGATAGATAGTATATTGAGTGCTAGTTACTGCTATGTACTGAATTATTATTCTTAATTATTTCTGTTAGTTGATGTTGGGGTGGTTTGGTGTGTTGGGGGGGTTGTCGTCACGGCAGAAATCCTGAGTGTTCCTTCTTTCTCGTCCGGTTAATTTTGTCAACGCACAATATCTAAGGGCCAAAAGAAAAAGTGAACACGAAATACAAGTAGAGTCCTCAGTCCATCCCGTACAAAATCCATCCCCGCCGAACACGATCTGTGCCAACAAACGACAGTTTCTTGAGACAAGATAAATGACTCCAGGAGGTCAAGCTGGGACCTGACTACCGGATGTCGGGGGAGGTCCCGGCCATAGCAGCTTTACGACTCCATCGTGCCCGTGTTCAGCGGCCAGGGTGAGCGGTGTTTTGCTGAATTTATTTGAGCTGTTGGAGTCGACATCATTCCGCGCCAGCAACAGCTTCACTACTCCTTCATGCCCATTCCTGGCGGCCCACGAGAGGGGTGTTTGGCCAAACACATTATCTGGAATGTCGGGATTCACCTGGGGCCGCTCTAGCAGCAACTCCACCACCCCCTCATGGCCGCTCTTGGCAGCCCACAAGAGCGGTGTTCGGTTGGATTTACTTGAGCTATCGGGGTTGACGTCTTTCTGCTGTAACAGTCGATTCACTACCTCCACATGGCCGTTCCCGGCAGCCCACGAGAGTGGCGTTCGGCCAAACTCTTCGTCAGGGGTGTCGTGCTTAACATTTTTCTCCAACAGCAACTTCACTACTATTTCACGCCCATTCTCGGCAGCCCATGAGAGCGGCGTCCGGCCGGTAGTACTTGAAGTATCGGGGGCGACATCTTCCCGCAGGAGCAGTACCCTCACTACCTCCTTGCGACCGTTCCCGGCAGCCCACGAGAGTGGGGTTCGGCTAAACTTCTTATCTGGGGCGTCAGGCTCGGCATTGTCCGGACGCAATAATAGCTCTACTATTCCCTCATGGCCATTCCCAGCAGCCCACGAGAGTGGCGTTCGGCCAAACTCTTTGTCAGGGATGTCGTGCTTAGCATCTTTCTCCAACAGCAACTTCACTACTCTTTCACGCCCATTCTTGGCAGCCCGCAAGAGCGGTGTTTGGCCATACTCCGTATCTGGGATGTCGGGGTTGACGTCTTTCCGGTCCAACAGTAGCTTCACTATTCCCTCGTGACCATTCTCGGCAGCCCATAGGAGCGGCGTTCGGCCAGAATTACTTTTGCTATTAGGGTTGACACCCCCCCGCCCCAAAAGTAGCCTCACTACTCCTTCACGTCCATTCCCGGCAGCCCAAGAGAGCGGTGTTTGACCGTACCCTGCGTCTGGGGTGTCGGGATTGAGATCCCCCCGGCCCAACAGTTGTTCCACCACTTTCTCATGGCCGTTCCTGGTCGCCCACAAAAGCGGTGTTCTACCGTATCCGTCTAAGCTATTGGAGTTGACGTCTCCCCGCCCCAACAGTAGCTCCACTATTTCCTCACGGCCATTCTCCGCAGCCCACGAGAGCGGTGTTCGGCGGGTTTTACTCGAACTATCGGGTTTGGCGTATCGCCAGCCAAACAGTAGACCCGCCACTCGCCGTGCCTTCCCCAACAAACGATCCACCCTCCCAGGATTGACAGTCCACGGTCCAAGCAATAACTTCACCACTTTTCCATATCCATTTTCGGCAGCCCACGAGAGTGCTGTTCGTCCGTAATTCGTGTCCTTCCGGTCAGGTTTAATATGTTTCTCTCGCAAGAGAAGCTTCACTACCTCCTCATGCCCATTCCTCGCAGCCCATATGAGTGGCGTCATACCTACGCTATCTCTTTCGTTGACATCCCATTTCTTCTCTCTCTCTTCTATCAAGGAATCCACAACCTCGGCGATGCCGAAGTACGAGCCACAGTGCAGCGCAGAGAAGGGCTTAGAGTCAGGAGTGGGGCTGAGGGTAAACTCCCGACTTATGGAATCCCAAAGGCGTTTGGCGGATATGTGACTATCTGACTGACGAAGGTTACCGGACTGGTCAAAACTATCGAACTGATCAAGGCTATCTGACCGATTAGGGCTACCGGGCTGATCAGGACCGCCGAACTGATCAAGCAGCTTGAGCGCAAACTCTTTTGCTTGATCCGAAGACTCTATTTGCATGTGGACTCCCCAATACAAAGAAGCGTATTCGAGGAAGGGTGTGCCCCGGGGGTCAGGTGACCGGCGGGCCGAAAGATCCTTGACGTGCTGAAAGTTGAGATACGTCAAGCAGACTTCCGCCATCGTCGAGTGAGGTTTGTCAAAGATCTCGGTATGTGTGTGAAGATAATCTCGGAGGGTAGAATCGATCAAGGTAACAGTCGAGGTACCCTTATCTATAGTTACGAGCCCTTGGCAATAGTCTAGCAAGGTCGATACCGTAGGGATCTTGTCGTTATCAAGATCATTTGACCCTATCTGGATTGCTATGGCGTGACATATTTCGTCCACGTGCAAAGGCCGCTTCGAATGGAAAATCCACATCAGAACGTCCTTCCCGAGTTTTGCCCCCTCCCCACCCTGAACCTCTATCGATCCTAGCGCTGCCTCGTACGCGCCCCCTAAATCTAGTTCCTCCTTCATTTTTCTTAGCCTTTCTCTCCTTCGACTTATGGTCACCTCTTGTAGGATCGTCTCCAGGCTTAAGGAGGCAAGTAGGAATCTAGATGCAATATCTCTTAGCACACAGCTTTATGTATTTTCTTTTTTATAAATCTTCTCGCTTTCTACTTACAATTTTGGATCTTTTTCCGGAAGACTCTGAATAATTTCCTCCCTTAAACTTTCGTCCATCGCGGCAGGCATCGTATCCTCTTTTAGTTTCGCTCGGAGGAACATACCGATATCGCCCACGGTAGGTTCTACGGATATAGAAGCTGCCCTCTTACCAAGATGCTTCTTAACCTCATCCTGAATATGTGGCCTCCCGGTTAAAAATATCCGAGCACGTGGGGACCTCTGGAGAATTTGATTGAGTGAATCCAGGAGCTTCATCCGATGTCCTGACAGACACTCCTCCAGGGAGTCAATGCATATAAATGTAGGTCGTGAGGAGGATATATCCTGCAATAACTTCTCAATTTCAGCGAGCCCCAGCCTCGGGCCACCAACTACCTTCTCTCGGGCCCCAAAAGCTTCAACTATTCTTTTCGGAACGTGGTCAAGTCCACCAACAATCTGCTTCAGCACCGAACCCAGAACGGCAGCCGGGGACTGTTCCGCTTGAGCAGTGAAGTCGAAATAGAAGCACGCAACGGCGCTTCCACCCACGTCCTGCTTGCACGTATCCATCACTAGCGAGCTAACACCAGAACTTATTAGCGATGCCTTCCTCCCCCCCGACTACCTTCTTCCTTACCTAATGTAGGTCTTGCCAACCCCATGACCTCCGTAGCAAAACAAGGCTGAATGATTAGATTCGCCCCCACGAGTGCTATCAGACCAATTCTGATATTTTGCAGTCCGGGAGAGCCAGTCTCCCACTCCGTCGAACCTACCCGCTCGAATTTTCTGGTGCCGTTTCTGGGGTTCCAGTGAAGATAGCCAGGCCAAAACCTCGGACTTCTCGTCTGCCACCGTGCAATTGTTCCGCACATCGTGAGGAGGATTATTAGAGCAATTGGCATTGCCGTTGGTGTGGGGTGGACACATTCTGTATTTTTCGCTGTTTCGCAGATTGTAGAGGATGAGTTCTTGAGTGATTGTAGAGCAGTCGAAGTAATTCTTGGAGGTGGAGAAAGCGGGGGAATCACGGTTCTGATACCTTATAGAGGATCCGGTCCAATCAATCCACCTACCTGCGAAACCAGCATGGTTGCCCGCTGCCATTATGCACAACCCCCAAGCGGCGATGAAAGATTCGGGCGGTGATGGGAGTTATCCATACTAGTACAGGTGGGCTACTTTTGCGACACGACTAAATTTACCCGTGGCGGAATCAAGTTCTGACACTACCGGCTCCACTATAATTCCCGACTTAAATAGAATACGTTGAACCACTTGAATTAGCCATCGCAATGCCACAGCGACTCAAGTTGGTGCCACAGTCCAAATGAGAGGTCGAATTACCACATCCTGCACTCCTAGGGAGGGAGAGGAGGTCAAGCGCCTAGGCTTTGTAGATCCCACTAGCAAGGGATGTTGCGCTAGCTTAGCTAAGAGTAACAGCAGTGAATTTGGCATAAAGCTAACGAATTTGGTAGGGTGGCTACATAATTCACCTCCTCGCCCCTACCTTACTAGTAAAATCTACGAAACTTAGGAGCTGTGCCTCCGTACAGGGCTTAGTATACTCTGGACAAGGGATGAAATCCGTGAAGACTGGTCGTCAAGTTTATTGATTTAAGCTAAAGCATACGGCCACCCAGGGTAGTACGGTACTAGTTTTAGTACAATCGGGCGGCGCGACGGCCCAACCCGCAGTTCCCGCAGTACTAAGGTCTGGGCATTAGCCAAGGTGGTTTAAGGAGCAGGGGTAAGGGGTATTAAGAGTTTGAGAAGAGGAAATTGTTTCTGTTTTATTTATTGTTTTATTTATTTATTGTTTTTTTTGGCGAGACCCGTTTAGGGGCTAAGTTATAGGCGTCGTTAGTTGGGTTGGACGAGGTGTTATGGTGTTGCTTTCCTTCGATTGTCGCTGGTCTCTCCTTACTTCCTTTGGGGGCTAGACACCTGGCGCTAAAACACTTTAGTTTAGGCATTGAAAGCCCGGAATGAAACGGGGGTTTTTTTTAAATAAAAAATAAAAAATTGTAAAAAAATTGTAAAAAATTGTCTATTGAACTCTGGCTCACAGGATGAAATTATTATCTGTGTAACCGTTTTTGTCTTTTTCCAGCAGATAAAGTCACTACGGTACTCGAATCTACGCTAATTTTTAAGAGTCAAAAAAGTCTACTCGGGTGAGGGGGGAAATATTGGGACAAGCAGGGGGTTGAAGAAATACTCTAATTAGTAGTTATCTTACTTTTTTTTGGTTCTTTGATACCCCTTTCAAGGTATATGCACAGGCCTCTGCTACCCCTGCTTGTCCCAATACTTCACCCTTACCCCTAGTACTCGAGTACTCGAGTGAGACATCTGGAAAGTACCGCCCGGAGGATGTCTCGGGAATTAACAGGGGGAGTGATTGGTAACGAGCTCGATCGACAAAATATCCAAGCTTAGTTACCTAAGTTAGCCCTTGGAAAAAATCGAAATTTACCAATTACAGTACTATCTCGCAGAATTCTGGCTTGACACTGCATACCACTGCATGTGCATATGGCCTATACCTCATTCCCACCCCTCTAAAGCCCTGTCCATGGACTAGCTCTGGTGTTAAAGTTGGGAGTTATAATTGTCGCGGTCGTGGTTGTAATCGCTATGACTATCATGACGGATTTCGCAGGGAATCGTCATTGTCCCTGTTGGCTGAGGGTTGGCTTAGGGCTTACTCTCGCCGCGAGTATTGATCGTGGGGATCGGTGGATGGATAAATGAATCGATCGAGTAGTGTTTAAACTCTTGGTGACAGCTTTGAGCATTAGAAGGCACCGGTATATGATTAATATAATTCAAAAATACAAGGCACGAGATCGGCCCAGGAAGAAGCTAGTCCCTCACTAGAATGATACCGTTCTATTTCAAGCAGCCTTCCGTGGTCTTGCATCACCACCCCACTACCTTGCATCCACGTCACAAAATATCACTCTGAGCTCTCTTCTATCAGCTATCCACCCCCAAGTAGCATGGTTCCTGTTACAATAAACCTGCTCATGGGAAGGGAAGATCCACCGGCCGAAGCCGAACGACCACCACCAACAATAAAGCGGCCCCAATTTCAAGATAAGAGAAATATACGTGTATACCTGTTGCATCAATCTCTGATTTTACCTAATAGAAGTCTGATCTTTGGGTGCAAAATTGGGGCATCTTGCAAAGGAGCCTCAATTGTTGGCCCCCTACAAAATGTGCCCAAGATACGCCGAGTCCTGCATCTTTGGGGTAAGATATTCCACAAGTTCCAATTGGCTGAACAATATTGCTTTTCTCGGGTATGGTTTGGCAATTTTATCGTTAATTCTGGGTTTTGCGAGTTCCCTGGCATGTGTGCAGGAGTGCTGTGCTCCTACGATATGTGGACAAATCTCCAAGAAACCTGGAATTGGCCTCACAACTGGAAAGGGAAAAAAGTAAAGCAAAAAATACCCTGAGCTTCACATTGAGAAATGGGCGCATGTACAGGTTTATCACGATCGAAGCCCTACAAGTCCCTGGCACGTGCGGACCGAACACAAGGGGGATCCTGGGGGTAGAATTCAGCATGGGGCTCGAATGTGCACAGACAACTAGCCATACAAAATTCCGCTCCTAGGATACCCTCTGTGCTCGGTCCATTCATGCCAGATACCTGTATGCAGTCTTTTTCATCAGGTCTTGGCGAATATCAGTGGGTGACGAACGGGGATTAGCAGGTATTTTTTGTTACCCTACTCGATTTTTTACTGGCCAAATACCCCTGTTCGTCATCCCGTGATATTCGTCAAGACCTGATGAAAGACTGTACCCGAGTAATACGTGGACAATATAGGCGTCCAACGCCACGGCTGAAAAACTGTTATGTAGGTTTCTCGAGTTGAAAGGCTTTGATGTGCAGATCAACTAGAAACTTGGCACTAGGAAAACGCTGTTTCAGGCTTAGGGCTGAATTTCTGAGCTCAAGTACTCGAGTAATCGATATGATATCCGAGAAAAGATCTCCTATCACAAACCATTACATCCCACCCGATTCGAATAAGAAAAAAAGAAGTACTTGCCGGAAAAAAAGTTTGGGGTGTTAGTAGTAACCGATTTCCGTGTCGCAACACCCCAAACCTTATTTTTCGGCCTGTAGGGACTAGGCCAAGGAAAGAGAGAAGTGAGCCGTTATGACAGAGTGTAAGCATAATCGAAGTGGTTTTGGGAGCAGGATTGCGATTTCTCGTGCCGATCGTTTTTTCTTATCGAGTGTCTCTGTTTGGGGATCTCCACAGGGCCAGCCACAGTGTCGCGATAGCTAGTCGTTGCTTGGCCACCTTATCTATTTTTTGTGTGGACTCCAGGAAGGGCTTATCTCTTCTCTGAATGATTGCTATCATAGATCACATCTCAATTACCGGTGTCGGCACCAAATTCCTGGGTCCACCTTTGTGCTTCCCGGTTTGTGAAAAGGCGGGGCTGGCAGGCTGCAATAGTTTTCTATCACTCCCCGGTGTTATTCATTGGCTGCCCTCATCTTGGAGCAATTACTCTGCAGGGCTTGTGTGCGCCCGGGTAGCTTCGGTGTTCCACTTTGGTCCCCGCGGCGATTTCCACCTTACAGGACTGCACAGTGCCGTTAGAAAAGTTCAGGGACAAACGGCAAAACACACCAAATATGCCACATTTTGAGGCGCCCCAACACAAGAATGCCTAATAGCACTGCAATTCTCTGAAATTTAAAAAATCAAGTACTATCTCAAATTCAATATACTGAGCTGGTAGAGCCTCTAGATACTTCTAAGCCTTGCAGATCTTTCTTAAAGTGGTGGTAGCCAGATATCTTGGTTTCATGTACCTAGTGGTCCAATATGTAATTGGACACTCTTGCACTATTTAGTAGCAAAACGGTCTCAACACTTGTTGAATTGTAAAGTATAAAGTAGGTGTCTTGGCATTGATTTCTCACTACAAGCTAGAATACACAATATACCTTCCCACAGGGGATTGGAAAAAATATGAAATTTTTTTACAAGGTACTCCAGATACAAGAAGTGGTGTCAGTAAAATTGAAGGCTGTAATTAAGTGAGATGGGGCTGTTGTGGTGTGCTGAAAAGTGTGACTTTTGGTATGTTTTGGCATTTGTCCCCGAACTCCTCTAACTGCACTGTACACACCAAGAATCATCGCTTCCCTGTGAGAAATACTTTCTTTCACAAAGTGGGCAGAATTGTTGCTTTCAGAGCTAGAAAATACAATTTCGTTCTTCCTATCGAACACTATCCCAGCTTCCGCTACGGTTCTAACTTTTGCTACATCTCGTTTGGTTTTTGGACTTTTATTCGTAAACCCTGCTAATCCCGCACCTAGAACTCCCACCCCCCAGTCTTTGTGAATGGATATTCTCTTTGACAGAGGCTATGGTTGCCTAAGGGGTATTGCCGGACCGGGGGTTCGGTGGGGGATGTCCATTCTGTTGAAACCATGGATAGGAACCATTGATTCATGTTTTTCGTTTCATTCTTATTGTGCATTAGTTTGTGTTTCTCCTCGTCTCATCAACAGTATTGGAAACAATCGTGCAGTAGTTACAGTTTCTCCTCGTCTCAGCAACAGTATCTGGAACATGCTTGTTACGAACTAGTTCTTACCTGTATCATGTGGAGGAATAGCCTTTCTAGTTACTTTCTTATTGCGTGTTGTTCACGGGATAAAAGCAGGACTTTTTTCCTTATTCATTTATTTCGTTCATCAGTCTTTTCTCGTTCAAAGCCCTCACTCGTTTATCTTGTTTCTATAAGTCAATCAAACTACGTTCGCTCAGCCATAACATATTAAGAGGTTATGAGCCCGGGTTCAGCGCTCTGAGCCATCCAAATCCTCGCTAAAGAAACAATCTCCCCTCGCCTACTTCTGAACCTCCTCTCCATCCACCATGGCGGAAGTTTCCAAATCGTTAAACATTCCGCAAATCGAGAAGCTCCGTGGTGCGGCAAACTACCACTCATGGCACTCGATCGCCACTACCTTCCTCGACATAATGGGAGTTTGGGAGGTAGTTACAGGAAAGACTCCAAAACCTGATGGTACTGATACCACAAAAGAAGCCTCCTGGGTTCGTCTCTCCCAGCGCGCTAAAGGCTTTATTCTCCTGAACATTGATCGAGGCCTGATGCCCTTGATCTCCTCCGCCCAGGATGCTCCAACTGCATGGGCAAAACTGGAAGAAAGGTTTGACCGGAAAACACCCACCAGTCTCCATTCGCTACTCAAAACTATAGTTACTCTCCGGTGTAGCAATAAACGCGAAATTGCCAGTCATATTGAGAAGTACGATGAGCTATGGCAGAGGCTCCTTGAAAGATCCTCCCAGGCCACGACACCATCTACAGCTACGAAGACGAACTCGAAGGACATGCTTGAGGCTGTCCTACTCCTATTAGCCAATAGCAATGTGGCAAAAGGAGCGTTTTTCCTCACAACTTTGCCGACCTCACTTGATAACGTAGTTGACAACCTTATAACTAAGGAGTCCGCAAACTACGACGATGTTTGCTCCAAGCTGCTCGACTTGTATTCTCACGAAAGCCCGGCTGAGACAAACACTGCTTTTACTACCACCAACGTTAGCCGAAGCGATAAAGGGAAGCGGAAAGAGGACAAGGTATGTACATATTGCAAGTCTAAGGGCTTTCGTGGTATTGGATATCACGTCGCAGATTGTCGTATACGGAAGCGGGATCCTACTGGGGGAAAAGCATCCGCAGCAACAGTAATCGAAAATGGCCCCAACCTCAATGGCTACGCATTCGCTGCAACCGGTGATGAGTTTCCACCGCACTCTTGGATCCTTGACAGTTGTGCCAGTAGTCATATGACACCAGACTCTGGCCGCATAACCAATTCCTCCCCTACTAACGTCAAAGTTACTATTGGTAATGGTCAGCAGTTACAGGTGACAGCAATTGGCACAGTAGAGTTCAAGGCATTGGTGGCCGATGGAACTACTCATACTATCCGCCTTCTAAACACCCTTGTTGTACCCAACCTTCACTTCTTGCTGCTCTCTTGGCGCCGGTTGGCCGAAGCTGGGGCATCCAAGACAGGCAATGCGCAAGGAACCACAATCAGAGTGAATAGTAAACGAGTTCTCGAGGCGATACTCTATGCTGGTCTGGAGATTATCCGAATGCCTTCTCTCGTCGATGCGCTTAGTATTATGCAGCTTCACCTGAAGCTCGCCCAGTTTCCCCCATCAGACTTGGCAAAATTACATGAACCCTCAAAGGGCTTACTGGCAATTCCCACAATTCAAGGGACTTTCGACTGCAATGCTTGCAGCAAAGCTAAGTTTATCCGCACAATTCCGAAGTCTCGAACTGCGAAGGCAACCACGCCATATCATACAGTCCAGAGTGATATCTGCGGGCCCTTCAGTGTGCCAACGCCAGCTAGAAGCCGATATTTCATCTCCGCAATTGATGAATACACACACCGCGCCGAAGTCAGATTTCTGAAAACGAGAGACGAAGCATCGAAAGCACTGCTCGACATGCTAACTTTGGCTGAACGTCAGTACGATACTCGAGTCAAGGTAGTTCAAACCGACAACGCCGGTGAACTTACCTCTGGCTGGTTTGAGGAAGGGTTGGCTAGACTAGGTGTGAAGTATAAGTTAAGTATTGCCTATATTCATGAAACAAATGGGACAGCAAAAAGGTTCAACCGTACCGTAACAAGCTCAGCACGGGCTCTATTGTTCGACTCTGGGTTACCACTTACATTGTGGGGCGAGACACTTACCCATGCGATCTACACCAAAAATCAGATGCCACATGCGAGTCTTGACGGCAGATCCCCACAAGAGGTACTCGAAGGGAACATTCCAGACCTTGGTCACTTGCAGCCATTTGGATCACCAGCCCATGTGTTTATCCCTGAAGAGAAACGGAGGACGGCAGGTAAGCTATTGGCAAGAACTGTTGAGGGGTTTCTGGTCTGTTACGCGGAGCAGAGGAATCAATATCGTTTTTGGATCCCATCGCTTGGCCGGGTTGTTGTCTCCCGTGACTTCAAGGCTAGAGTAGTGACGTCAGCTCCTGAAGTCATTTCTATTGAAACTGCCCCAGTGGAATCACCTTCTATGTCTCCAGCTACCCGTGATCCCAAAACTACAGATTCCTCTTGTCGTTCCGATGCCTGGCAGCTGTAACGGGGTCTTGGCACTAGACGTTAGTCCAAGGCACACAACGATAGAAAGGTCCTAAACGATAACACTCGTTTAGCGTGAGGGTTCGGAGATGACAATCTCAGGTCAAGGCTGATCATGTAACGGTAGATCAGGGTCAGGGTTCGTGGGTTCTTGGCATGGAACTTGGATATCAGAATAGAAGACGTTATATTCTGAAGTACAAGAGTCGTGAAAGAAATACCAGATAGCGTAAAGAATCAAGGAAATAGGGGGCTTTTTTTTTTTTTTTTTATATCATATATTAGTTGTTAAGGTACAAGAAATCGCATGGAGCGCTAGCTATGGCGAAAACAAAACCCAAAACCCAAAACGAACTAATAAAGGAAATATCCGGAACATATCTCTTCAACTGGGGTCCGTACCGGTCCCAGGCCCACATACGGGCACGAAATTGAAGCAAGTACAGCAAGAAAAACCCTTCCTTAACCAGCGGACAGCATGAAAAACAAAAATGTAAACCTAGCTTTCCTGAGAAGACATAAAGTACCCAAAAGAAACTACATTAGACCAGCGGGAAGAAACTGAGCTAGCTGAGGATGGTGGGCGGTAAAACATGCCCGGAGGGAAGGCCGTTGCCGTAGCTCGAATGAAGCGGGTGAGCGCGCCCAACAGGGTAGCGGAGGACCAGACGGGGGCGTTTGGGCCCAGCTCGGTAACCGCCTGAAGGTGGCGGAACCTGGCGGGCCTCTTGGCTGAACAGTGGAGGATGGCGTGCTCGAAGGACTCAGGGGCTTCGGCGCAGCTGGGGCAGGTGGGGGGGCCATCGTCGTCCCAGGAGGGGTGTGCGCGAAGGTAGCTCTTGCCAGACCTCATCTGGTGCAGGCGACCCGCGTCCAACTTGGAAAGGCCTATGAAGGGGTGGGGTTTCAGCGAGGGGCGGTATTCGTATCGGGGGGGGTCCGCCGCAGCCATTTCCCATTCTTCCATGAGACGGTTCTTGCACAGGAGCTTGAGTTGGGGGTAGGCGCGGCCCGGAGGGGGCGCAGGGTATGACTCGCCCAGCAGGTGCTGGGAAGTGACGGGGAGGGGGGCGAGGCCATCGGGGCCGAGGAGGAAGAGCATAGAGTGAGGGAGGGCGTCTAAGGGGAGGTGGGTCCTATTCTTGAGGGCGGGTCTAGCCTGGCGCCAGGGGAAAGGCAGCCTGGACCCCGGGTTCCCGCGGCAGAGGATTCTGGTGTCAGGGCCGTGATGGTGAGGCGACGGCGTGTGGAGGGAGGACGGTAGCCTAGCAGCGGCAGGGTTGATTTCAGGTGGAGAGCACATAACTCTCAGGCAGGCCAGGCGCCGTTTGTACGCGAGGAGGAGGTCGACAGGGGGCAAGCAGGCCTCCACAGCGAGGATGTCAACAGGGGTGCAGGCAAAGCAGTTGGTGGTCCACCTCTGGACCTTGTGCCAAAAGGCTGCGAGCTTTCTTGTCATATGGATAGTGGGTTCGAACGTGTCTGCGCCGTAGCTGAGGATTGGGAAAAGAAGGGATGAAGCCAGACGATGGCACAGGAAGGGGGGCAGGCCCATCCCCGGGGGGGAGAGCCTCTTGACGGCCACAAACGCGGCCTGGGCTTTAGCCAACCTTTTGGTGAAGTGCGGGGTTGTCGAGATCGATGGGGTAAACCAGTACCTGAGCCAGGGGACCTCATTTTTGGGGTGGAAAACGGACCCATCCAGATGGATCGGGGAGCGGGAAAGGGGACCTCTGTCTCTTTTGGTCCGCCAGTGGATAAGTTCAGTCTTGGGGATGGAGAAGCCGACACCCAGTCGGGCCCCTTTAACCTTTAGCTCCGCGTAGCGTTTCTGTAGTAGCTGTATGTTCCGGCGGTAGGACGCCGATGAAGCCGTGAGACCGAAGTCGTCAACGTAGGAGAGGGTGAGGCCCGGGGGGATCTCAGAGTGAAGACGGGAGACGTAAATGACGAAGAGGAGGGGGGAGACCGGGGACCCCTGGGGGGTGCCCACCGAGACTGGGGCAAAGATCTTTGGTGACCCTTGGTAGAGGAGCCGGCATAACCTGCCTGTGAGAAAGGACCTGGTCCATGATACGAGGTAGGGGTTCACGCCCTTCGATTTGGGCATGTTGCAGAGGGTAGACGGGTTGACATTGTCGAAACCCCCTTTGATGTCGAGAAAGAGCGTGGAAACCTTTCTCCCAGCCATCTGCAGGGTTCTAATCTCATGAGTCAGGGTACTAACCGCGTCCGACGCCGATAGACCGGCCAGCGATCCGCACTGGTGGGGGTTGATGAGGCCTGCCACGTGGGCTACTCCAGATAGTCTCGAGTTCATAATCCTTTCCAAGATCTTGGAGAATGTTTGTAGTAGTACTATTACACGAAAAGAGGAGGGTGAGTCGTACGAAGGCTTCCCAGGTTTGTCTAGGACAATGCCTTCTGCCTTTTTGAGGGCGGGGGGGTGAAACCCATGAGTCACCAGCGGGGCGAGCAGGTCGTGGATAAGGTGGGGAGCCACCCTATTTATCTTTTTCCACACTGAATTGGGGGTCTTGTCGGGGCCGGGGGCCGAAGATGGAGAGGAGCGGGCTAAAGCCCTGCCCACTTCCTCAGCTGTCAGGGGCGGGCAGTCTCTGAAGGGAAGCAGAATGGAGTCGACAGTCCTGGCCGGTTCGCCAGGGAAGAAATGGTTAAGGAGGGCCTTGTTTAGTTCAAGTGGTGTTGCGGCTCCTGGGAGCTCAGGAAAGCGGGGGGGCGGTCGTCCTATGGCGAACTTCTTCGCCGTCCAGACAGTCTGCGGGGTTGCCGTAGCCAGGAAGGCGGACCAGTGGTCCCTCTTGGCCTTTTTGATTGCTTTGAAGTAGGCGGACCTGGCAGCCCTAGCCGAGGCAAGTCGGGTGGCGTCGAATCTGTCTGCCTTGGAGGAGCGGAGGGCGGAGCTGTAAGCTTTCCTGAGTTGAGAGAGGAGCTCTGTCCACCAGGGCTTTGACCGGAAAGTGACCCGCTTGATCGGGGTGTAGAGAGCTAGTTGGGCTGTCACTCTGTCCAAGTTCGTCCTGAACCAGATGTCCATGGACCTTGTTGTTGGCAAAGGTGGGGGCGGGGGGATCGAGGTCGCCTTGAGCGAGGCCTCTAGCGAAGGCCAATCAGTCAGGGCCCAGTTCGGGGCCGGAGGGGGGGCTCGGAAGAGGGGAGCCTCAAACCGTAGGAGGATCGGGACATGATTGGATCCAGTGGAGGGGAGTGGGTCGGACCACTCTGTGAAGTACGGGGCGAGTAGGGGGCAGGCAAAGGCGAGGTCCAGGACACCGGGGCGCCCAATGAGTGACATGGAGAAGCACGTAAAGACCCCGGGGGTGTTTAGGAGGGAGAAGCCAAGTTCTGTAGCCCTGTCAAAGTAGGGCGACGAGGTGGCTAGATCATCCTCCTTGCATGTCCTGAGGGGGTCTGCTATCGGATGGTAAATGTTGAGGTCTCCCAGCGTGAGGGTGGGGAGAGAGGAGGCAGGGAAAATAATATCTGGAGGGACAGAGCGGGTGTTGTTGAGACGACCCTTCGTACTGTATGAATTGATTATGGTAAAGCCAGTGGTGGCGGGGTTGAAGAAGCCGTCAGGGGTGAAGAGGTCCAAAGCCATAACATCACCCCTGCCAAAAAACCGGGGTAGGAGGGAAACAGTAGCCAAAAACGAACTGTGAACATAACAGGCAACGCGGGGCTTGCAGCCACCGTCGGTCGGAGGGGAAAAAACAGTAAACATATTGAATGAGGGTAGCTTGCCCCTGTAGACCGGTGGGTCCTGCAGGGCGACGATGGACGGAGGGTGGGCCAGTTGCGTGAACGACCCAAAAAGCGAAAGAAACACATCCCAGCTCCCGAGGCAGTTGTGTTGAACGAGTGTGAAGGGAAGGAAATAGGGGGCGGAGCCCCCTTATATAGAAGGAAATCCTAGCACAGCCTTCGCTGCCCGACTCATACCCCAGTATGAGTCGCATATCCGCGTAACCAAGGAAACAATACAATTTGTCGTAAACCTTACAAAGGAAATCCCTCATGGCAACCGTGTAACAAAAGAAAGAACACCAAAGTTATCCCAACACGTATTTTATCAGAGGACCATGAGAGCAGCCTACTCATTTGCGGAGATTCGGGACCGCTATCCAAATCTTTTTGAGTCCACAGTACCTGAACCATCTTCCCATGAGTCAGCACAACCACCGTCAATTATCGCTCTTGCTCCAGGAAACTTGCCAGCCTCTGTCCCTGGATCTCCAACGAGGAATGCACAAGAACCGCCCTCAAGTGGCCAACTGGTTACATTACCTATGGAGACTTCTCCTGCCAGTCCTCTGCAAGAGTCAATACCATGCAAACCACCTACGGTTCCAGCTCCGGGGATGCGCACCCACATTGGCAGAGAAGTACGGCCCCCATCACGATTTGGGGAGTCGGGTGAGATGGCATTGTTTGGTTTGGGTGATAAGGACTCTCCATCTGTTTCGCAGGCGCTTCGTTCCCCAGAAGCTGCTTCATGGCGCAAGGCAATGGAGAAAGAGATTGCCTAATTAGAGAAGTATGGTACATGGGAGCATGTGTCACCACCACCTGGTGGAAGATTTGTTGATACGAAGTGGGTTCTGAAGAAAAAGAGAGATGAGTGCGGGAACCTTGTGAAGTTCAAAGCAAGACTTACTGCTCGTGGCTTTACCCAAATTCCAGGGCTAGACTATGACGAGATGTTTTCTGCTGTCGTCCGGACCGATACCCTTCGCCTCCTTCTAGCACACGCAATCCAGTATCAGCTACATACTGTTCAATACGACATTGAATCAGCTTACCTGAATGCCCCGCTCGATGAGGAAATCTACATTCAACCTCCAGCAATGGTCTCGGTCCCTGACGGCAAAGTTTTCCGTCTTCGCAAAAGCATCTACGGACTCAAACAAGCAGCACGGTGCTGGGGAGAGACCTTAGCGGCGGTATTGAAACAATGAGGATTGCTTCCATCCCATGCTGATCCTGCTCTCTATATTTACAACCAATCACGTGAGTTTCTTGGTATTCATGTGGATGACTTACTCTTCGTGGCAAAGGCAGAGAACCAATTCACGAAATGGCTTGGAAGTCACTTTACTGTAAACGATTTGGGAAGACCACGACACCTGCTTTCGATTGAGCTTAAGTAGACAGCTAGCACCGTCACCCTGTCCCAGATTGCCTATATCCGTTGCATCACCAATAAATATCGCCCATCTGGTGCGAAACCGCTTGCCTCTCCGCTTTCTCCATCCGAACGTCCACTCAAATGCGATGAACTCGAACCTTCTGCCGACTTAAAGGAGTACCAGTCCACAATCGGAAGCCTCCTCTATGCTGCTATTATAACCAGGCCTGATATTCTCTTCGCGGTCCGCTGCCTGTCCCAATTCCTTTCCGATCAATCAGAAAGCCATATGCGAAGGGTTAAAAATATCTTCCATTATCTAGCGCACACGATCAATTTCAAACTCACCTACCATCGACAGAAGGAGCATCAAGGGAGCCAACTCTCAGTGTACACCGATGCCTCTTACGCAAACTCTTTGAGTGATCGCCGTAGTTTCTTGGGCTCCGTTACCTTCTATGCTGGCTGTGCAATAGCTTGGTTCTGTGCCAAGCAGGGAGTGGTTGCGCTATCTACCACGGAATCTGAGTACATTGCTCTGACCTCGGCAGCCCAGTCACTCGCATGGGTTCAAGGTCTTCTTCATGAGCTACAAATATCCACCCCCAGTACCAAACCAATCCTATATGGCGACAACATCAGCTCCCATTTCCTGGCACGAAATGCTGCCTTGCATTGACGCTCGAAGCACATCGATGTACGCTATCACTATATCCGCGAACAATATGAACAAGGTCGCTTTGAATTGGAGTTTGTTAGTGGGAAGGAGAACCCCGCAGATTTGTTCACGAAAGCATTACCTGGTCATCGCCTTTCCTACCTTTATTCTCATTTCTTCACCTAGTTTCTTTGGGTTTCTTACAGTTTCGAGAAATTTCTGTACCTCTTTCCAGTTCCTTTTGTCGTTTCTTTGCTTATACTGAACCCTCAACTGGGGAGTGTGTTGAAACCATGGATAGGAACCGTTGATTCATGTTTTTCGTTTCATTCTTATTGTGCATTAGTTTGTGTTTCTCCTCGTCTCATCAACAGTATTGGAAACAATCGTGCAGTAGTTACAGTTTCTCCTTGTCTCAGCAACAGTATCTGGAACACTCTTGTTACGAACTAGTTCTTACCTGTATCATGTGGAGGAATAGCCTTTCTAGTTACTTTCTTATTGCGCGTTGTTCACGGGATAAAAGCAGGACTTTTTTCCTTATTCATTTATTTCGTTCATCAGTCTTTTCTCGTTCAAAGCCCTCACTCGTTTATCTTGTTTCTATAAGTCAATCAAACTACGTTCGCTCTGCCATAACATATTAAGACATTCCGCCAGCAAGGAGAAATCTCGTTTCATGAAGAATTCACAGAGTGGCTGTATAAGTGTTAAAATGATTGAACTGTGTGCTCCAAGTAACTGGCGAGAAGTACCCGTAAAAATTGGGAAGACACAGAATACGCTAGAAAGGGTAAACAAGGTGTGGCAAATCGTGGTACCTTTTAGAGGAAATTAAACTGCCAAAAGAGACGAAATTCTGGGGCTTGGGTGGCGATCATGGAAAGTATTATTACCCCTTGAAGCAATTTCTCTTCCGGCGGCCCTTTCTTACCCTTGCAAGCGTATTCTGTGTTTTCCCAATTTTTACGGTTCTAGAAAATGCGAGCGCTAATTTATTATAGCATGGGTACTTAGGCGAGCTCATGATCAGCCATTTATTTACCTAATCCCTATTTCTAGCGGAGTACTTTCTGGTGTATCATTCTGGTACATATTACTGGTGGGAGGTCGAATTAAGGTGAACGAAGCTAAGCATTTAAGTTAGCCGCGGGGCCGCAAAAGCTTTTTTCGAGTCCTGCATTCACGTTTTTCAACCCGGGGCTGAACCATCCTCAGTTAGTTAGTGCCGCCAAGAAATCGGTGGAATATGTCTCAGTTTGAAATCCGAGTAGTTTATTTCAGGTGAAGGAAGAATACCCTCCAGCTAAGGAGGAATACTTTCCGGATCCCGTCATTTTCTTAACCAGATCTCGGGCGCAGCATCGACCCTGCGGGGCCCAACTATGTTTCCGTGTAGTAAGATATGAGAATCTTGCATTCAAGAATTAGAAGGTTTATCAGAAGCACTATCCAAAAACACAGGATACTAGGTCGCCCCGGAGACAAGTCAGCCGTTTTCCACGATCGTACAGTTTTATATCAAGTAGGTTTTGTAATTCCACAACATCACTGCCACCTGCGCATCAATGCCACAAAATACAAATATCTTCCATGCACTCCCGAGTATGTCCACAATCAGTGCTTGAAAGGAGAGAAAAAATGTCTGCCCCGATCCTTATATTCCGCTCTATTCGAGTAAGAAAAATATCATAAGTTAAGAAAAGAGAGGCATTCTACTCGAGTACTTTACAGGCATAGGACACAGGGCACCCAAAAATAAATCTCGAGATACCCTACCTAAACCTAAACCTATTCTATTATTGAGCTGGAGGGCAAGATTGCCTGGGAGTGAGAGAAAGGCTAACTTATCCGGGAAACTCCTAACTTGATTCCTAAATCACCAGAAGAAAAACTGAAGGAAAAGAACAAAGAGGCATTTCAAACTACCCCCACAAAACTCATATTCATGTGACACTACCTGTGCTGGAGGAGACGATTCCCATGAGACAAGACCAATTCTAGGGAATCAAGCGGAGACTTAATTAAGGGATACGTGGGGAATATTTGGCCTATAGCAGCTCTACCGCACTATGGTACCCTTTTCAGCAACCTACCAGAGCGGTGTTCTGCCGGATTTACTTGCTATCGGGGTTGACGTATTTTCTGTCAGATAGTAGATTGGCTGCTCGCCGCGCCTTCCCCTGCCACCGACTTATGCTCCGAGGGTTGGCAAATGGCCGTCTAAGAAATAACCTCGTCACTCCCTCATGCCCATTTTCAGCAGCCCATGGGAGTGCTGTTCGGCCATATCTCCTATCCTGCTCATTATGTTGGATGTGCTTTTTTCGCAAGAACAATCTCACTACATCTTCATGCCCGTACCTTGTACTGTCACATATCAAGGAAGGAGGAACGTGCCAAGGTAGCAACGGGAAAAACTTTTACTATCCTAATAGTTAATCCTAATAAGCGAGTAGCTTATCTAATTCTAATAGTTACCTGGGCGCGTTCGGCTATTTTTGATATGGAACAATAGCATATAGATGAGTGCCACCACACCCTCATCATCTCTTTGGTTCACGTTCCATTTGTTAATCTTTGTCAGAGCACTTGCGACTTCGGAGATGCCAAAGTATGAGATGCAGGGCAGAGCAAAAAACGGCTCCTGGCGAGGGCGATAATAGGAGGGGAACCACCGTCGGTCGATTCTCAAAGGGGCTGGGAAGATATTTGACTGCCAAACCGACCGAGAAGCGAGAGCACCAATGTTTAACCTATTCCGAGACCTCCTTCTCATGTGTGCTCTCTCATTTCTCAGCGCCCAGCTTTGGGGATTTTTATAAGTTCTCCTTCTCACTTCCGACCTACTGTATATTTCCGAAACCGTGCCAGGAATATTCTGTATAATTTCCTCTTCTAAACCCTCGCCCGTCGCGCCTCGCATCTTATCCTCTCCTAGTTTCACTCAGGGGGAGCATTGTAGTACCACCCTTGGTTGGGGTCATAGACCTAGTCGCCGCCCTCCTAGTAAGATACTTGTCAACCTCACCTCGGATATGTTGCCCCTAGTTAGAAATATCCGAGCACCTGGAGACCCCCGGAGGATTTTGTTAGATGAATCGAGGGGTTCCGCGCGACATCCTGGTGTTCACTCGTATAAGGCCTCGATGCATATAAATATACATCGAGAGAAGGAGATATCCTGCAAGAACTCCGAAATTTCTGAAAGCACTAGCCCCCGGCGACCAATGACATTCCTTCCATCCCGAAAAGCTTTGTCTATTCTTTCCAAACCCTCATTCAGTCTACTGACAACCTGTTGTAGCGCCGAATCTAAAATCGCGGCAGGGGATTCCTCCCGAGCAGGGAAGTCGAAGCGGAAGCACGCAGCGGCTGCGTTTTCCCTCATCGCGTGCTTGCATAGCACATCTATCACTAGCGAGCTAACATCACAGCTTATTAGCAGTACTTTTGTTTCCCTGAGTATCTTCTCTCGTACCTGATGTACCGGTAGGTCTTGTCAACCCCCGGACAACCGTGGAAAAACAAGGCTGAACCATAAGACCTACCCCCACGATTTCTACCAGATCAATTATGATATTTTTCAGTCCAGAAGAGCAAATCTCCTATCTGGTAGGTCCTATGGGTTCGAATGTCCTGGTGTCTTCTTTGGGGGTTAAGTGACGATAGCCACGCCAAAATTTGGGACTTCTCGTCAGCCACTGTGCAGTTATTCCACTGCTGAAAGAGTTGGCATCTAAAAGGGTTGTTATTTTCGTTGGCGTAATGTGGAGACATTTTGTATTTGTCGCTATTTTAAGGGTTGTGCAAGGTAAGGGATGGGTTCTTGAGTTAATTTATGCGGCGGGGTGGGTTGATGTGATTCCCGGGAGTGAAGGAAGGGGGAGGCGGTGGTGATCTTAGGGCCTTATGAGCACAGTCCTGGCACACTCAATGAGCTTGAGACTGATGGACCACTGGTGATACTAACATGATAGCCCACCGCCATACGGGTATGGACAAACCCCAAGCAACTCATGGCGGAATGGGGCTGAGATGAAAACAATTAATGTTTTGTGCCATATCGGCACTTGTTGTGGTGCTCGAGTATTGGTCGAAATCTCTTAGTGATAACTTCACGAACCAGGAGGCATATCATAAATTGGCTATGATTCAAAAACACAACACACAGGATCCCCCTAGGAAGAAAGAAGTTAGTCCTTCGCTGTAATCACACAGCTCTGCTGCCAACCACCTTTCCTAGCCTTGCATAGCTGCCGCAGCCACCTGTGCCTCCACCCCACAAGATATAATCTCTTCCGTGCACCCCCGAGTCTGCACACAATCAGAGTATTGGAAACAAACCTCCAAGTTAGTGGACTACTGGTATTACATTCAGCCCCATTCACATAAGAAAAAAAGAACAAAAGAGTTATAGTAGTGTGCAAGCCCGGGGCCTCTCCGCCCAAAAATACAAGATACACATTTTACGATACGTACTTCAGGGTTTTCTTCTGACCCTGTGCAGGCCCGATTTTGGGCCCCCGGACGTCCAAGTGAGACAGGAGTAACACCTCCGCGTTGGACTATTAACCGATAGCGGCAATGTCGTTTACCTCCCCCTATCTTTCTTTTCTTTTCAAAGTTGTATCAGGGGAATATACTGTAGTCGCCCTCAGCTAGCTGTTCTTTCCTGCCGGTCTCAGGCTGAGCTAATTTAAAGGAGAAGGACAAGATTAGCACATCTACTAAACTTTTCCCGAGTTTCTACTGATGAATCGTCGTATCATTAAAAAAGATCCGGTACGACTGAAGACATCCTAGTGCAATCTAACATAGTAATTTATAATTGTTACGATAAGTCATAGAGATGAACACAAGCGTATCATAAATGTAAAATAAGAGCAGGCAGGGGGGGATTTTCTGTTCCCCCCACCGGTAATCGATCTCGCTTCTAGAAGACCCCCGTAAAGTGGTTGGGTGAGAGCACTGAGACGATCTTCGGGCAGGTATAAAGAATTCCCACAGACGGGAATAAAGATGAAAACTGGTGAAGGCAATCGTAGTTGGAAATGACCAAAGGGCAGGAAAACAAACCGAGTAACCAGAGATCTGCAATCACCACACGCACCGCTGGTAGTCAAGTATCGTCGTGAGGTCGAGGTCAGAAAGCACGAAGGATGGGGGAACTCAATCGTCGATGAAGACAAAAGGGAAAGCTCTATTCACATCGGCGAGTACACTTCTCACTGTCGTTGTTCGCCCTTTCGTCCTCCCTTTCCGGTTTCTTTCTTCAACCTGCTTATAAACCCATCTTTCCCCCTAGCCAAGACAAATCAATCCCATGCTGTAGCAACGAACATGACCTAAACCTCTGCCGCTCTAGCTATCTAACTTATGCTTAATGCCATGTAGAAGTAATGAAGCGACCGCCGGTGATAAAGCCCATAGTTCAAATTCAAACCTCGTAGTACGGTACTGGGTGTCCTAGAATCTCGGACAATTGTTACGGAGTCGAATTAAGGTGAGTCAAGCCAAGCATTCCTGATATAATTGCTTAATATTAGTTTTTAAAAGGTCTTGGTACAGCACTAATCTACCACTCGTAATACCGTAAAAACTCCTGAAATCCGCCATCTCAGGCAGCTCTCCGATTTCCTGATTCTGAGTCAAGGCATCCGGAGGGGGATTAGTATTTTCCCAACACAGTAGAAGACCGGCCCACTAGACAACTTGGATCTCGCTAACCGGTATTCGCAATTCCATTAACTTATCGGGCTAAACCTATCCCGGGCTAAAGCTCCGATCATGGCTGATGATCTGATGGCGGATTTCAAGAGTTTTTACTGTAATCCCCGTAATCCGAGGAAAAATTATTTCATTATTATTGTCCTCTTGGATTCTATTTCGCCGACTTCTGATTTGACCTCTACTCTTCCCATATACCAATCCTTTAGAAAATCTATGGCTAGCCCTTAAACAGATATTGTTATCCTCGCCCCTTGCCAACTAGGAGAGATCAATGACATGAAACCCCTTTTTCACAATGCCAACCCTCTCCGATCAAAGCCCCCCTGATCACTGCATTGCGATCTTACTAGGCCACACAAAATTTATGCTTCCCCAAGGCCGGGGGCTGCTCAAATGCGTAACCATAGAATACCTTAAGGCTAGCTATGGCAAACATCACTAGGATACTGGTCATATAAAAATAACTCATTTATAAACTAGAAAATATCTTAATGTACAGTACCAGCTTCGGGGGTCTCTCTTCGAAATGGGAAATTACGAGGCAGGGGAAGAGGTAGAGGGGGAAGAAAAAGAAGCGAGAATAGGACAATCAAATACCCCCAGCTGCGCAAACCTTTTCCGCAACGGGAATATGCTGCTTGTAAGCATCAGGAAAGGCAGATCTCTGCACACTCTGTGCCGCCTTCCCAATTTCCATCCCCTCCCAACCATTTACCCTTTTCAATGCAGCGAAGAACTTTCCAGCGCTAGTTCTGGGGTCCATACAATCCTTTACGGTGCCCCAGAATTGTGGGCGCTGCTGAAAGATCCCGACAGAATCGTGGTCATGACCGACGCCGTCATGAGGGTAGTTGTTTGATTCGGGGACGGAAGGGTTGGACAAGACTCGGATCCTGGATTCTTGCATTGCAGTCACGATGGAAACTTGGCACCCACGATTGCCAACACCATACTGACGTGCTACTTCGATTATAGTACGGGCATGACCGGTTTGCGTGCTGTCGAGGCCAGGGAAGTTACCGCCACCCCCTGGTGGGCTGGGACCATCTCCAGTGCAGCATTGGATATGATTTGGGCCGGGGCAGTGGCCTGGATCTGGTGTCCTCTTGCAAGTCGAGGTTGGCTGACAAGTGTTGGAAATGTTCGGTGCTGCTCACCATACTAAGCCCCCCCCCGGGCACCTAACCCCTGGCCTCGCACTTAGCCCGGCGGCCCCGTACCTATCCTACCCCGTTATCGTTCAGACAAAGAACTATCTGACATACGCGGTGGATCAATACATCCATCGGAAGGAAAGCGAACACCCGGAAGCATATCTTGTCCAGCGAGCTCAGCATCGGCACAGCGTGCACTCGACAAACCTCCGGGGAGGCACTTGCGATCGGTGAGAACGACTCGAATGCGAGTAGGCTATGGAGCCTGGAAGAGTTTTCTTTGTTCTCTCCTTTGTTAGCATGATTGTTTTTCACGGGAGAAAAGGGAGACCTGCGTAGAAGAGCGGGGGCGAGCATGGAAGGCCTGGGGGGCCAGCATGGAAACGGCAGTATGCGTGGAAGAGCGTGGATCAGTATGACGATCGATGGGAGGATTGGACTCGGTGGGTGGATGGAAGATATTGTTGTTTTTCCTATATACTCCTGTCTTCGCCGTTAGTTATGTTAGTTAGAGAGTATTGTATGTCGTGAGAGAGAGTGTGTTGGTGAAGCGAAAATTTTCCCCCGCTTCTGTGTTGTGCGATCTATCTGGTGTTGCCTTGCCTTGGCGTTTGTTTCGTTTCATCGCCTATCACTCGCTGTTTTATCGCCGCCGTTATTCGCCGTTCAACCATAGTCGATTTGTAAAAACAAGTGCCGGATGTGCCAGCGCCATTCGTACAGGTACCGTATGTGCAGCACTACTAGATGTTAGTTATGTTTGCGATAAGGATATACAGCTATCAATCTGGTGAATGAAATTACCTGAATTCTATTGTCCCCGGGGCAGAAGCCAGGGTGTGAAACACCCCCCTGGCCACTACAGGTAGAAGTTTTTATACATTCTCCAGACGGACCGTTTCCGGCCTTACAGGTCCCGAAACTCTGCGCAAGTGCGGAAGGAAGCGTAGTCAGGAGGAAAAAATAGCTGATGAATTTGAACTGCATTTCGCTAATATTCTGATGGAGGGAGTGAGCGAGGAGCTATCCTGATAAAGAGGAACACCAGATGACAGGACAAAATGTGATCAGCAAGGAATTTCAAGCAGAGGCCGCGATCGAGGTAGAGGAATATCCTGATGATGGTAGACTCTGGGGGGAATTAGAGTTCAATAAATACCACATTATTCTCTAGGAGCAAACTTAGCAAGCATAATCGCAGAGAAACAATTTCCTTTTGGATCCGGAATACGAGAACGGGTGCGTGTCAATGACCAGCCTGACAAGGAAGTGGGCCTTGCTGGTACGGTGATGCTATGTTTCACATCACGGACTCGATAATTCACGGTTTCTCGGACGAATACAAATGTGCGGAGCTTCCTGTTGACGGCTCGGCGCAGAATTTTCCTGGTGCCTGAGCCTGGGGTACCCCGTACAGTACCTGGGCAGTGCTCGACTGTCAGTTGGATTAAGCTCAGCTCCTGGCACTTTTTGGTTACACCGATACGGAGGCGGGCTAGCGTCCAAAACTAACCAGACCAATAGCCTACAGGACCGGAGGGTCTTAGTAAGGATTCCTCGCCTATACTCGAGTAGTGGGGGCTTAATTGAGTATTAGTGGCTAAAATTCGAGGTGAGCACAGCCAGTCTGTCAAGTCCAACAGGAAATTAACCAAATGTTAGCACGTTTTTCTGTTAGAAAAGCACTTATCTAAGATGGCCAGAAATATCAGTCCACCTGATTTACGGTAAAACTCGTTAAATCTGTCACCAGACCACGGGTGGGAGTCACCCACCGCACAGAACCACGATAGGCTTAGCAGAGTCAGTTAATGGTAACGAATGCAAGTGACTGGGACCCAGCAAGCCCAGATTGCCCAAGTTGTCCCTTATATAGAGAGGATTACCCCTTTTCGGAGAATTCTGTTTCTGATGGCGTGGATAAAGTGCGCTCAGGAGCTGGTGGATTCACGAGTTTTCTGCAGTATTTCTAGCAAACTAGGGCTTTGGTAGCCTTGAGAGCTGCTAGCCAATTTGAAAGCTATCGGGACATCTTGGCGAGAAAATTGTTTTGCCACCGGCGTGCCTTTATATTAAGATGCTAGCATTGCTTATTTAATCCCACGAGTAGCGAGTTGCCGGTGCCAATTTCTCTCGTATCAAGAAACAAGCACTTTCCGAACCCTGCAATTTTAAGAATTGGATTTCAGCTCTTCGTCTGGCCATAGGTACAGTAATAATATCTTCTACGCGCCCCCGAGTCTAGCCACAATTAGAGTGTCCAAAACAAACCTCTTCTAAGTTAATGGACTACTGGCTGGTTCACTTGCTATGCGGGCAGTTCATAACCCTAACCCTCCCCTAACACACAAGGAAAACCACAATGCAAGTTCTTCAATTTAAAAAGTCTCTGGACAATTTTGTGCCAAGATTGGTATTAATAAGTGCAGGGCGTCCGGAAACTTTTTAAATAGCCAAGGAAATTCGCATGTTTAATAGCTTTCATTTGATCTGAAAGGCATTTCTCCAATCTCAAAACAGTGTCTATTGATAGCTGAACGGTTGAGCATAACGGGAGGCGTTATATTGTTCGAAATAGATGAGGGTTAGGGCTGTGGACCGTCAGCGTAGCAAATGAACCAGCGAGTGCAGGTATTACATTCAGCCCTATTTGGGTGAGAAAAAAAAGAAACAAAAAGTTACAGCAGTGTACAAGCCTCGCGCTCTCTCAGCCCTAAAATGCAAAATACACATTTTTATGATACGCCTTTTGGAGTTTTCTTTTGACTGTGCGGACACGATCCTGAGTCCCCGGAGGTCCAAGTGGGGCTGAAGTAAAACCTCCGGGTTAGGCCACCAACTGATAGCAGGAATGTCGTTCATCTTATTAGGTGTGTGGTATATTGCACGTGAGGTGAGATGTTCGTTATAAACTAGTCGTATCATACAAGAGAGAAGACTATTGATTTTAAGGAGAAACACCCATGCCAAACCCACTCCTGCACAACCAATGATAGACCTAATCGCAAACGTAGACAGGCCCTAGACTAACCCAAAGACATGACTTAAGTGGGTAGCCGTATCTCGACATATCGTAGAGCTGACAGAGCTAACAGATCTCTCCCTCATTTTTTCTTTTATTTTCGAAGTTGTATTAGGAGAACATACTGTAGTCATCCCAATGCAGCTGTTCCCCGCTGGTCTCAGGTTGAGCTGTGATCTGAAGGGGGAGGACAAGATTAGCTCATCTACTAAAATTTTCCCGAGTTTCTGCTGGTGGATCGTCGTATCATTATAAAAGATCTGGTACGACTGAAGATATAGTAGAATAATCTACCATAGTAATTTTTATTTGTTATGATAAGTTATCTAGATGTACGCAAGCCTATCCAAAAGAAGCGGAGGTGGGGGGATGGGGATGTTTTTCTTCAAAATAGGCTATGTTCGGTAGATAGTCTTGCGGTCCTTATTCTTTCTGTGCTGTCAGCAGCGTCCTATATATACACAAAACTCTCTTCCTAGAACCACACTTCTTCGCCATCACCCAACTCTGTTCTTCCATCACCGTCTCTTGCTTTCCAAACCACACCCTCAACTTTCCTACAGATTTCGTCCGTCAATCCCTTCTCTCGTTTCAACTACATACAAACTTATCCTGAACACTCCTTTCCTAACTTTCCTGATACGTTCTCCTGTTTTGCTATCGTCAAAGTGTGACAGTCGTTTGTTCCATATTCTAGCTAACACTAGCCCCAAACCTTTAGTACCCCTAGTCTGATTCGTGAATCTTCCCGAAACATGTCCGATGCACCTAACCGTTCGCTCATACACGCCGTTGCTTCAACTTCCATACTTCCCAACACTCGCCAAGCAAAAGCTCTCCTTATCCTAACTTCCGGTGTTGTAACATTGTCGCGGATATGGAACCTTCGTGAGTGTTTTAACAGTTTTCTGCTCCCCCTCCGGTAACCGATCTCTCTCCAAGAAGGCCCTTGTAAAGTTGCTGGGTGGGTATGGTACCGTACTCTGTGCCGTATAATCCCAAATAACTACTAAGGAGTCGAATTAAGGTGAGTCAAGTCAAGCATTCCTAATCTAGTTACCTAATATTAGTTTTAAAAGGCTTTAGTACAGCACTGGTATAACTTTATAGTACAGGTGCTCCGAGGAAAAAAATATTTCATCATTGTCGTCTTCTTCGGTTCTTGATTGTCGACTTCTGGTTCGAATTCTGGTTCGACTTCTACTCCTCCAATCTACTAATCTCCACTCTAGAAATCTGTGGCTAATCCTAGAACATATTTTATTGTCATCGCCTCTCCAATTTGGAGTGAGAGACCAGTGACATGAAAGGACTTTTGTACGACCTCGACCCCTTCCGATCAAAACCCCTCAATGTCTACGGAGGTACAGGGCATAAGTTTTGGAGGTTACACAGGGGGTGAGGGCAGCAAACTTCGCTTGTGGAACCTACAAAACTTATGCCCTATACCTCCGTAGCCGACTACCCAAATTATTGCAACCCTACAGCCCCAACTATCCTTCAGTCTAACGGTCCCCGCACAGTAAGTATTTTCTCCTCTTCACCCTGCATTTCTGCTATCCATATTTCAAGTGTCCCCTATTTGTAGAATGATAGCACATGAAAATTGTGGATTCAAGAATTATGGGGAATATCATAAGTGTAACTCAAAAAAGTAAGACACAAGACCGCTCTGGAAAGAAGCTAGTCCTACTATAGTTACGCCCTTCTATTCTAAACGGCGTTTCACGATCTCACAACAGCGCCCCTCCGCGCCATAGTCAAGCTCTCCCATGTGCCACCCAGCATGTCGGTAACTATTATATCCGAAAAAAGGAATCACTAATGAGGGTTATTCTGAACCCATTATATCCCACTATGTTTGGATAAAGAAAGGAGGGAAAAAAGAGCTGTCGTACTGTACAAGACTAAGATACCCTCCACCCAAAATAAATCTCAAGATATATACTCTACCTAAACCTAAACCTAGTCTGTAATTGAGGGAAAGGGGGTGAGCCCCTAGGAGCGGGAGAAAGGCTAACTTATCTGAGGGAACCCGAGCTCAATCCTGAAAAAGCCCACCGGGGAACTGAAGGGAAAAAACGGATGAACATTTCCGAGCACTCGGCAAAAGAACTCATATTCCTCGCCCACACCCGTGCCAACCAAAGACGACCTCTATTAGACATCATGGGATCTAGGAGATCAAGTGGGGACCCAATTAGCGGATATGTCGGGGATGTCGGACCTGTATCAGCTCAACGATTCTATCATGTCCGTTTCCAGCCGCCAGCGTAAGCGGTGTTTTGCCGTATTTGCTTGAGTGATTGAAGTTGACATCTTCCCGCTCCAGCAGTAGCTTCACTACTCCTTCATGTCCATTCTCGGTAGCCCACAGGAGGGGTGTTTGGCCAAACACAGTGTCTTGAGTATCGGGGTTGACATCTTTCCGCTCTAATAGTAGCTCCACTGCTTTCTCATGCCCATTCTCGGCAGCCCACGAGAGCGGCGTTTGACGATACAGGGCGTCCGGAGCATCGGGGTCGGTATCTTCCCGCCCAAGCAGTAGCTTCATTACTCCCTCATGGCCATTCTCGGCAGCGAACGAGAGCGGCGTTCGGCCGGACCCAGTTGACTGATTAGGGTTGACATCCCTCCTCCCAGACAGTAGCTTTACTACCCCTTCACACCCATTCTCGGCAGCCCACGAGAGTGGCGTTTGACCATATACTACTTCTGGGGTGTTGGGGTTGGCACCTTGCCTCAAGAGTAGCTTCACTACTCCCTCATGGCCATTCCCTGCAGCTAGCCAGAGCGGCGTTCGGCCATATTTACTTGAGCGATTGGGGTTGACCTCCCTCCGCCCAAACAGTAGCTTCACTACTCCTTCACACCCATTCTCGGCAGCCCACGAGAGCGGTGTTCGACTATGGGCTGAGTCTGGTGTGTCAGGGTTGACGTCTCCCCGCCCCAACAGTAGCTTCACCACTCCCTCATGGCCGCTCTCGGTAGCTAACGAGAGCGGTGTTCGGCCGGATTTGCTTGCGCTATTGGGGTTGACATCTCCCCGCCCTAATAGCAGCTTTACTGTTCCCTCATGGCCCCCACCGGCAGCCCACCAGAGCGGCGTTCGTCCGTATTTACTGGAACTATTCGGGTTAATATCTTTCCGCCGCAACAGTAGCTTCACTACTCCCTCCCGCCCATTCTCGGCACCCCGCGAGAGCGGTGTCTGGCCACACACTGAGTCTGGGGTGTCGGGTTTAACATCTCCCCGCCCCAGTAGCAATTCCGCTATTCTCCGATGGCCATTCCCGACAGCCCACCAGAGCGGCGTTCGTCCGTATTTACTGGAACTATTGGGGTTAATGTCCTTCCGCTGCAAAAGTAGCTTCACCACTCCTTCGCACCCACTCTCAGCAGCCCACGAGAGCGGTGTTTGACCGTAGACCGAGTCTGGAGTGTTGGGGCTAACATCCTCCCGCCCCAGCAATAGCTTCGCTACTCCCTCGTGCCCGTTCCCAGCCGCCCGCGAGAGCGGTGTTCGGCCGGATTTATCCGACTTATCGGGGTTGACATCTTTCCGCCACAAGAGCAGCTTCACTATTCCTTCGTGCCCATTCTCGGCAGCCCACGAGAGCGGCGTTTGGCCACACACTGCGTCTGGGGTGTCGGGGCTGATATCTTCCCCCTCTAACAGTAGCTTCACTATTTCCTCATGGCCATTCGTGGTAGCGAGCGAGAGAGGTGTGCGGCTGGATTTGCTTGAGCTATTAGGGTTGACATTTTCTAGCCCTAGCAGTAGCTTCGCTACTCCTTCATGGCCATTTCCGGCAGCCTGCGAAAGTGGTGTTCGGCCGGATTTATCCGAAATATCGGGGTTGACATTCTTCATTCCCAAGAGTAGCTTTACTACTCCATCATAGCCACTCTCGGCAGCCCACGAGAGCGGTGTTCGACCAGATTTGCTTGAGCTATCGGGGTTGACGTATCTCCTGCTAAATAGTAGACCCACGGCCAGCCGCGCCTTCCCCCACCGGCAACCTATTGTCCTAGGATTGACAAATCGGGGTCCAAGAAATAACCTCACCACTCCCTCGTGTCCATTTCCAGCAGCCCACGAGAGTGCTGTTCGACCATAATTTATGTCCGGCTGGTCAGGTTGAATATGTTTTTCTCGCAAGAGCAATCTTACTACCTCTTTATGTCCGTATCTTGCAGCCCATATGAGTGGCGTCATGCCCGCACCATCTATTTCATTCAAATCCCATCTATCCATCTTTATCAAGACATTCGCAACTTCTGCGATGCCGAAGTAGGAGATACAGTGAAGTGCAGAAAACGGCTTGCGATCCTGAGTACGGCCGATGGACAACTCCAGACTGATTGAATTCCAAAGGGACATGGCAGATCTGTGGCTATTAAACTGACTAAGAAGCTCGAGCGCAAATCTTTTTGCCTGATCTGAGACGTCCATCTGCATGTGGGTTCCCCAATATAAAGAAGAATATTCAAGGAAGGGTGTGCCTCGGGTGTCAGAGGATAGGTCATCTGAGAGATCCTTGACTCGCTGGAAGTTGAGGTACGTCAGGCAGATTTCCGCCATGGTCGAATGAGCTCTGTCAAAGACGTCGGGATGTGTGCAAAGATACTCTTGGAGGGTAGAATGAATCAACCTAATAGTCGACGTACCCTTTTCTACGGTGGCAAGTCCTTGACAACAGCCTAGCAATGTTGATATCCCAGGGATATCATTGCTATTGAGATCACTCGACCCTATCCGGATTTCTACGGCGTGACATATTTCCTCCACCTGCAAAGGCCGCCTCGAATGGGAGATCCACATCGGTACGGCCATCCCGAGTCTTGCTTTCTCCCCACCTTGAACCTTTATCCTTCCCAACGTTGCCCCGTACGCGCCCCCCAAATCTAAGCCGTTCTTCATTGCGCTAAGTTTTTGTCTCCTTCGATATATGGTGGTCTCCCGCAGGATCGCCTCGATGCTTAAGAATGTTGAAACCTATGACTGGAGCCGTTGATTCATGTATTGTTTCTCTACTGTCCTGCATTAGTTCTTGTTTCGTCTTGTTTTACTAAAAACGTCTGACAAACTCTTGTTACAGACTCAAGGAGCATGTATCGTGTGGAGGAAAAGTTTTCTACTCGTTTTCTTCTCGCATGGTACGCATGGGATAAAAGCTGGATCTTTTTCCTATTCTCTTACTCGATTATCAGTCTTTTCGTTGTTCTGGTCTTTACATTCTTTGTTTTTCTCTATAGTCAATAGATCTACATTCGCTCCCTCATAACAAATCAACAAAGAAGACAAGCAGGAATCTAGACCCAAGATCTTTCAGCACACAACCCTAGGTATTTCTATGTGCTCTGCTCCTTACTTACATTTCCGAAACTGTTGTGGTAATATTCTGAATAATTTCTCCCTCCAAACTCTCGTCCATTGCGTCCGGCATTGTGTCCTCTTCTAGCTTCGCTCGGATGAATATGATAATATCACCCCTTGTGGGTGTTATGGATCTAATCGCTGCCCTCCCCACAAGATGCTTCTCAACTTCATCCCAGATATGGGGTCTCCCGGTAAGAAATATCCGAGCTCCCGAGGAATTCTGGAGAATTTGGTTGAGTGAATCAAGAAGCTTCACCCGATGCCCTGCCTGACACTCATCTAGGGCATCAATGCATATAAATGTTGACCGTGAGGAGGAGATATCCTGCAAGAACTCCACAATCTCTGTGAGTGCTAGCCTCTGGCCACCAATGGCCTTCTCTCTGTCCTGAAAAGCTTTGGCTATTCTTTCTGGGACCTCGTCCAGTCCACCAACAATCTGTTTCAGCACCGAACCTAGAATCGCAGCTAGGGATTGCTCCTCCTGAGCGGCGAAGTCGAAGTAGAAACACGCAACAGGAGCATCCCGCCTTACGACCTGCTTGCACAACGTATCTATCACCAGCGAGCTAAAATCACAGCTTATTAGCGATACCTCTCTTTACTCGAATACCTCCTTCCTTACCTAATGTAGGTCTTGCCGACACCCGGACCTCCGTGACAAAACAAGGCTGAACCACCAGATCCACCCCAACCGACACCACTAAACCAATTCCGATACTCCTGAGTCTGTAAGAGCCAGCTCCCTACCTCGTCCACCCTACGGGTTCGGATATCCTGGTGCCGTATCTGAGGCTCAAGTGGGGATAACCAGGCCAAAATTTCCGATTTCTCGTCGGCCACCGCACACCCGCCCCACACATTGTTAATGTTATTAAAAGAGTTGATGTTGTCGTTAATTTGATGTTGAGACATTTTATATTTTTTGCTGTTTTGGAGCCCGTGGAGGATGGATCTTTAGTGAGTCTGTATGGGCGAGTTGTCAATGCAGTTTGTGGGGGATGGAGAGTGGGGGGCAATAGTGCCTTCAAAGCCTTGGGGAAGGTGTCGGATGCTACGATTTCTCATCCTGTGCGATCATCGATGAGTGTCTGTCATGTGACACTACACGATTATGTGACTCATAGATATATCCTTATGTATGGGGCTGTGTACAGGAAGCTGGTTAAGGGTACTGGCATATATAGAGGAGGAATTCCCCTTGGATTTCCATATGCCGGGAGTTCAATAGCGCAGGCTTGGAAATTTATCATTAGGTCCTAACCATCTTGCATTCAATTCTCTCTGCCAACCTTATCACAAGGCCAGCATTAGAATACCAGTATTTTCAGAAGGCTGGTCCAACTAATCCACCCCATACTGGCGTACTACATATCTATTAGGCCAACATGACTGGGTTGCCCTATTCGCGAATCCCAAGCCGCTGATGGCGCAGTGAGGCTGAGATGAAAGTAATTCACATCCCGTGCTACCCAGCACTGGTGGCAGTGTTGTTGGTCGGGCTCTCTCGGTGACGGCTTCAAGAACTGGGGGGGATACCAGCAGGATATCTCAAAAACACAAGGCACCTCTCTGCAATTCCACCGTTTTGTTTCAAAACGGCTTTTCATGGTCCCTCACAGCCCCTACCATTACCTTTACCCCACATCACAAAATATTGATTTCTTTCGTGCACCTTATAGTGTTAGATATTAGGGTAGCAGTAGGTACGGGTAGCTATCCTCATATGTGTTGGGGTTGAGCAGTAGGGTTAGTAGAATCGGTTGTTGGCTCTTGGCGGTCATGTATCTCTATATATACCTTCGGTCATAGATAGGAAATACACTAAGTCATTCTTCCACCACCACCACGTTCCTACAGGTTATGAGCCTCTGCGATTCCAATCAACAGCACAATTGAAAAAGCGTATCTGGTAGAGGGTTGTCAACACTGCTCGGATTCTCCAGATCCTTTTTTCACCTCCATGTCTGTTTATTATTTTTCCATTTTAATCGCTTTCCATCCGTGGACAGGTTGTTATCTACGCTCCCTTATCGTCGTCATGGTCATGGTCATCATCGTCGTCATGTCACAGATACTCGATACGCAGCAGCATGTACGTCTGGTTTTTCCGCTACTAGGGGACAACAATTTTGGCCCAGGACATCAGCGGATGTCAGATCAGTTAAAGGAAACAGCCCTGTGGTGGATCGTCTCTGGGCGCGAGAAAGCCCCACAGAGCGATAGTGAGGAGCCTAGTGATGTTCAGGTTTATGATAAATGGCTTTGCAAATGCTTTCGGATAACGGCGAAAATTCGAAATGCAATGGAACCTCATATATGCGGGCAGTACGCATCGGAGGCTTACGCCAAGGATCCGAAAGCCCTTTGGGATAAACTCGCTGAAGGCTATCAGGAAGCTCTGGGTTTGGAGGTGTATTACTTCTGCCGCTCTCTCTTTGACTGTACGTTGGATGCACACAGGACTGTGGCCAAGTATCTTCACGAAATCGATCGGATAATCGAGTGCCTGCGGGAAGCGGAAGAGATTATCAAAGCAAGTGAGAAGACGTTTTACCTGCTCAATGTGCTCCCTGCTACATGGCGCGAGTGGGGCGATCTCCAGGCAACAATCATCAAACCTGATTAACCTGAGGAGCTTGTTCCGGCGATCTAAGTCCATGAGGTGAGCCTCAACTGCGATCAAGGAATACCTAGTGATACTGTACTCAGTGTTGAAGGCAAGAGATATGCCAGCCGTGCAGGTGGGAAGAGCAATAGAAGACCTGAGCAGGCCCGACCTGAGAGGCGAAATAGGAGCAGTACGGACGAGACCTTAACCTGCTATTACTGTCGGAAGAAAGGACATTGACGTAGCAAGTGCAGAAAACTGAAATTGGATCGTGGGAAGGGAATACACGTAGATCGTTCGAATTTACCAATGCCAGTTGTGGCGTCTGTGACAGACACGTTAAGCCGTTCCATTGTTACAGCGTTTTCATTAGCGTTGGCATCTACGAGTTAGGGGCAATGGCTTCTTGATAGCGGATGCAGCACTCACGTCACCGGAATGAAATAACAGTTTTCCTCATACGTTGCAGTCGCGCCAGGCGAGCAGAAAATACGTGTCGCAACCAACGTCAAGATAGATACTCTTGGGGAAGGCGAAGTAACACTAGGCGTGTGGGATGAAAAGGGAAGAAGAGAAAGAAACATTGTGATTCCTCGGGTGTTACATGTCCCCGAGTGTAGAAGGAACAATTTGCTTTCGGTTTCCCAGCTATGTAACTCGGGCTACTACGTCGACTTTCATCGGACTAGGGGAGTGTCGTTTGGGTGCGATGATGGGCTGAGTGTTACACTGAGAGAAGTCAATGAGCTCTACATCTTACAGACACGGTCAGCACTAGGAAGTGTGAGGGCACTGGCAGCGCATGATGGCGAAGAAGATGAAGAGAAAGCAGCGAGCAAGGAAGCAGCTTTATGGCATTTTCGTCTGGCGCATTTGGGAGCGGATGCAGGGTGCAGACTGTCTATGGAAAATAACTCAATATTGAGGGTACCAGTTGTGCCGCATTGCGTTTGCACGGGATGCATATATGGAAAGATGGTATGCAAGCCTTTTCCGTCCCTGCCGCTGAGTTCAAAGGCTACCCAACTGTTGGAAACAATCCATAGCGACATTACCGGACCAGTTACTCCTAAGTCGCTAGGGGGAGCACTTCATTTGTTGATGTTTACGGATGATTTCACACGATTGAAGATCGGATACTTGATCAAGCGCAAGTCGGAAGCCCTTAGATATTTTATGGACTACAAGGCACTTGCAGAGAAATATCATGGAAAGCCAGTATGCAAGCTACGTACTGATGGGGGAGGCGAGTATACCTCCAACGAGTTCAGCCATCTTCTCAAGTAAGAAGGCATCGAAGCTGAACGAACCACGCCGTATACGCCACAGTCAAATAGAACGAGAGAACGAGCGAACAGAACGATAATCGGAACAACACGGGCTGTCTTGCATGCTGTTAATGATGCACCTAAGGAATATTGGGGTGAAGCTGCAATGACGGCCATTTACATTTGCAATCGGTTACATACTAAGGCTATAGCGGGTGGAGAAACAGCATATGAAGGGTGGTTTGGGAGAAAACCGTCATATAGGAACTTACGTGTTTGGTGATGCCTGGCATACGTTCAGATCCCAAAGGAGACACGCAAAGATTTGGATAAGACGGCCCGGAAATGCATGTTTATTGGCTACACGAGCACTGCACAGCAGTACACGCTCTATGATCCGGTTGAACACAGATTTCCTCATAATCGAGATGTCGTCTTCGAGGAATCCACATCATATTATCCGTTAAAAGGCTTTGATAATAGTCTGGCACAACCTTACTATGCACCAGCAACCCAGCCGTGGGAAGAACAGTTGGCCTGAAATGATGAGTTTGATGAGCCGGGTAGTGATGATGAAGCCTCAGCAAGAGTTGAGACCAAAATCTTGCCTGAGGAGGATGAAGAGCAAGAGGGAGAAGAAGCAGTTGACTGGGGAGAAGCTGAAGAAGTACTAGCACCCTTTCGGCTACGCAAACCACAAATTGAGCCGGCGTCTGGTGGAGAACCCTCAAGTGGAGATGTGGTATCGCCACCGGTAGCAAAGGATGGAAACAGAGAACCATAGATGCTTAGCAGGTTAAGCGTGAAGGGGAAGAGTAAGTTCTGAGATGCAGAACTAGGGGAGCTACCTGAAGTACAGCATGGAGGACGTACACGCGGTCAACAAGGAAATGCTGGTAGTTCGACTCATGACATGATATCTACGGTTTATATCGTTGAAGCAGGTCCGGTTAACTACAAGGCAGCTATGGAGACGCCCGAAGCTGCCCAATGGCAAGAGGCTGTACACTCTGAGTGTTCCTCTGTTGTGAAGAACAAGGTTCTAACGTTTGTCGATTCGATTCCTACCGGAAAGAGAGCGATTCCAACAAAGTTGATACTGCAACGGAAGCTCAGATCTGGGGGAGAGACGATAAGGTACAAAGCACAACTTGTGGAACAGCGCTTTCGGAAAGTTGAAGGCTTAGATTTTGCCAAAACGTTTGCTCCAGTTGCAAGTCTGTCAAGCATGCGTATCGTGTTGGCAATAGCAGGTACACGCAGGTATGCAGTCCATCAGATGGATATGGTAACGGCCTTTCTTGGGAGTAAGCTGGATGAAGAGATCTATGTTCATATACTGCTAGGAGTCCTGTGAGGTCCAAGAATGGCACGACTCAATCGCAGTCTATATGGCCTCCAGCAATCGCCCCAGTGCTGGTATACCATGATCGATGAGTTTCTTGTCTCCCATCTTGGATTTCGACAGGGGAGGTTTGACTGCTGCATCTACACGCACATGAACGGCATAATCCTTGCTCTTTACGTCGACGACATGCTCTTAGCAGGTAGGGAGCTGATTGTATCAGTTTTGCACAAGAAGCTTAAGGCGAGATTCGACATGGTTGATCTGGGTTTGGTACAGCATTTCCTTGGTAGGATGGTGTCACGCAGAAGGTCTATATCACACAAGAAGGCTACATCGGGCGAGTCTTGAAAAGGTTTGGCATGAGTGATTGCAAACCAGTGGCTACACTAATGGATAAGGACAAGCCACGTGAAAAAAAGAAGGAAGAAGAAGCCTGAGATAAGATGCTCTACCAGCTGTTAATTGGGAGTCTCGGGTAGATAGCGATTGGCACTAGGCCAGATATTTCGTTTGCCGTCTCCTATCTTGGGCGTTTTGGGGCAAATCCTTCTCGGGAGCATTGGGTATGCGCAAAGCGAGTTCTACGCTATCTGGTGGGAACAAGGTATCTACGGCTTGGTCTGGGGGGAAGTATGCCTTTACAGATCCCACTCAATGGTTCTGTGGATGCTGACTTCACCGGAGATACGGGTACATTGAAATTGACAACTGTTAGGTGGTACCAGATCTCTAAGAACAAGCGAGATGGGTAAGACCGGGGTACTTTATCGTAGACGGAGATGTGTCTAGGAAGGCTCAATATAAACGTGTGTAAAAATAGTGATAAAGATCTTTCTTGTAATAACTTATTATATTGATAAGGTCTCTTCTCCGTAGCGTGATAATTTCAGTAAAGCTCGGGAGGCACTTCGATATTTATATCCCGCGTCGATAGAGTGCGCGGCCTACAAGTAACTACCATACTAACCAAGTACCTGCTAGCCATTCCGAATATTTCCTATAGTGCGAACACCGTTTGACCCTGAATAATATCGCCCCACCATTGACTTCCGGACTGGAGAGCTCCTGATTTCTCTGGTGTGGCACCACATTCCAGTCAGAGTTCACAGTCCTTCTTCCGTCAGGAGGAACTGAAACTTGTCTGCATGCTAGACAGTGTCCTCATCATCGGACGAACGAAGTGGCCAACTTCGTAATCGGACCTATCGTAGTAGCAGATATCACTCTTGCTTCCTGCGCTTAGGCTTTGGTCAGACTCTTAGTCGGGATCGTACCAATAGTACAATTCCCTCATAGTCTTTCCTTACCGAATGATCCTATATGGTACTATACCATTGGTGTGGGTGCGGTCATACTCTTATTTCCTTTTAGAGTAGACACGACGAAAACGTCCCGTTACTTTAGTGACATAGTTTCCTGTGCCGTACCGCTATGTCTGTAACTTTATGCGACGTCGACCGATTTCGCCCGGAACACTTGCATAAGCTCGCCAAAGGTCCCCTCTCATATATCCTGCGAACAGCATCCGGTCGGACAGACGGCCGCGACGTATACGGGGTTATGAGATAGGTTCTAATGATAGTGTCCTTTGGTGTTGGGACGCAACTGCGACGCCGTCAGGTGTTGTCGCGCCGTCCCAACGCCGGGGCCAGAGGGGGGTGTTAGCTTCACAGGGTGAAGGTAGGGTAACCCCAGGGTACACAAAAATAAGTGGAAAAGCTACGCTTTTCCTATATGCCTAACAACAACTGGATACATCTTGCTTATGGGATCCGCAGTTATTCAATGGCATTCAAAGAGACAGTCTATTACGGCGACCAGCACAGCAAACGCAGAGTTTATTGCCAGCGCAATGGCGATTCAGGAACTCATCTGGTTCCTTCGTCTTGTATCAGAAATCACTACATCTATATTGGAGTTGAGCACGCTCTACAATGACAACCAGCCATCTTTATCTACGTTCACGGATACAGCGTACAAACCTCACTCCAAGCATGTTGGCGTTCGCGTTTGTCAGATTCGGGAGATTATAGAGGATGGGAACGAGGTGGTCATGGATTACTGTAGCACAGAGAGCATGGTAGCGGATGGGCTAACCAAGCCTTTGGCGGGAGTTAAACATGTCGTCTTTGTTAAAATGTACAATTTGTCTTGATCCTGATGGGATTTTATATGTGTTTACGGGCATTGTTTGAATTTTTTTTTAAGCATAGCTTAGTGTTTAGCAGCTTCATGGGATAGCATCTGTAAGGGGAGTGATAGATATTAGGGTAGCAGTAGGTACGGGTAGCTATCCTTATATGTGTTGGGGTTGAGCAGTACGGTTAGTAGAACCGGTTGTTGGCTCTTGGCGGTCATGTATCTCTATATATACCTTCGGTCATAGATAGGAAATACACTAAGTCATTCTTCCACCACCACCACGTTCCTACATATAGTTCGTCGAGAATCAGTGAATGTGAAAGATAGATCTCGAATAAGCACCACCCTAAATCCCCCACATTCCACGCCATTCTAAATAAGAAAAAGACAAAAGAGGGTTACCCCTTAGTTTCTCAGTGGGCCCAAGAAAACAGGTTGGACAGGACTCAGATTGAAACCCCTTGTAATTTATTCCCAGCCAAGAAAGGATAAATCCCAGATCCCGTTATTCCCTTGTCCGGATTTGGTATAGTCCTTAACCAGTTTTCTTGGGCGCAGCACCCGACAGACTAAGGGATAATAATGTTCAGGACGAGATACTCTCCACCCAAGAAATAAATCTCAAGATATGTAACCCACCTAAATGTAAATATATTCCATGATTAAGCAAAAGAGTAAGATTACCTAGGAGTGGGAGGAAGACTAACTTATCCATGAAACCTCTAACTTAATCCGGCAAACACCGGAGGTAGACTGTAGACCCGAAGGCAGAAACTAACAAACATCCCAGACTACCCAGCACAAAACTCGCGCTCATCTGACACCACCTGTACAGTACCAGAAATCGACGGCCCTCATAAGAAAATATCGTAAACCCAAGGAAATCAAGCAGGGTCGAGAGGTGACCATACATCGAAGGAGACAAAAGCTTAACGCAATAAAGCACGGTTCAGATTTTGGGGGCGCGTACGAAACGGCGCTGGGAAGGATAAAGGCTCAGGGTAGGAGAGGAGCAGACCTCGGGGTGGCCGTACTGATGTGGATCACCTATTCGATGAGGGATCTGCAGGTGGATGAGATATGTCACGCCGTAGCGATCGAGAGAGGGTCAGATGATCTCAAAAACGATGACATCCCTGTCATATCGGACTTGCTAGACTATTGCCAGGGGCTCGTCACTATAGATAACGGTACCTCGACTGTTAGGTTGATTCATTCTACCCTCAAAGACCATCTTTCCAAACATCCCGACCTCTTTGACAAAGCCCACTCGACAATGGCGGAAACCTGCTTGACGTATCTAAACTTCCAGCACATCAAGAATCTTTCAGCTGGCCCATCACCTGACCCCCGTGGCACACCCTTCCTCGAATATTCTTCTTTGTATTGGGGAACCCACATGCGAATGGAGCTCTCGGATCGGGCAAAAATATTTGCGCTCGAGCTTCTTAAGGGATTCGATAGGCCTGCTCAGTCCGATCGTCACATATCTGCCAAATTCCTTTGGGATTCCGTCAGCTGGGAGTTTACCCTCGGCCGTACTCATGATCGCATACCGTTTTCTGCGCTGCACTGTATCTCGTACTTCGGCATCACCGAAGTTGCAAAATCCTTGATGGAGACGAAGAGGGAGGATTTGAACCAAAGTGATAGCGCGGGTATGACACCACTCATATGGGCCGCGAGATATGGGCATGAAGGGATAGTGAGGCTGCTCTTGCAAGAGAAACATGTTCAACCAGACCAACAGGACACGAATTATGGCCGAACAGCGCTCTCGTGGGCTGCTGAAAATGGACATGAGGGAGTGGTGAGGTTATTTCTTGAGCCGCAATTCGGCAATCCTGGGAGCATAGGTCGTCGGTGGGGGAAGGAGTGGCGAGCAGCGGGCCAACTACTTGGCAAGAGATACGTCAACCCCGATAGCGCGGGTAAATACGGCCAAACGCCGCTCTCGTCGGCTGCTAAGGACGGCCATGATGAAATAGTGAAGCTATTGTTGAAGCGCGGAGATGTAGACCCCAATAGTTCAGATATATACGGCCGAACGCCACTCTTGTGGGCTGCCAGGAATGGCCATGAGGGAGTGGTGGAGCAACTATTGGTGCAGAAAGACCTCAAGCCCGACATCGCAGACGCAGGGTATCGTCGAACACCACTCTCCTGGGCTGCCGGGAATGGACACGAAGGAGTGGCGAGGCTACTGTTGGGGTGGAGAGGTGTCAACTGTCGAACATCACTCTCCTGGGTTGCCAGGAATGGACACGAAGGAGTAGTGAGGCGACTGTTTGGGTGGAAAGGTGTCAACTCCGATAACTCAAGTGAATCCGGCAGAACACCGCTCTCGTGGGCTGCCGAGAATGGCTATGAGGGAATAGTGAAGCTGCTGTTGGAGAGAGGAGATGCCGATCCCAACATCGCAGGCGGAGAAGATGGCCAAACACCACTCTCGCGGGCTGCCCAGAATGGACGTGAAGGAGTGGTGAGTTTGCTATTGGGGTGGGGAAATATCAAACCCGACACCAAAGACACAAAGTTTAGCCAAACACCCCTCTCGTGGGCTGCCGGGAATGGCCATGAGGGGGTAGTGAAGCTACTGCTGGGATGCAGTAGCGTCAACCCGCATAGCTCAAGTGAATCCAAGCGAACACCGCTCTCGTGGGCTGCCGGGAATGGTCATGAAGGAATAGTGAAGCTGCTGTGTCAGGAGGACGTCAGCTCCAATACCCCGGACTCAGACTTTGGCCGAACGCCGCTCTCGTGGGCTGCTGGGAACGGTCATGAGGGGGCAGTGAGGCTACTATTGGAGCGGGGGGGCGCCGAGCCCGACAATCCAAGCAAATCCAACCGAACACCGCTCTCATGGGCCGCCGGGAATGGCCATGAGGGAATATTGAAGCTACTGTTGTGTCGGGACAACGTCAGCCCCAACACCGCAGATGAAGAGTTTGGCCGAACACCGCTCTCGTGGGCTGCCGGGAACGGTCATGAAGGGATAGTGGAGCTACTTTTAGGGCGCTGTAGCGTCAACCCCCATAGCTCAAGTAAATCCGGCCGAACACCGTTCTTGTGGGCTGCCGAGAATGGCCATGAGGGAATAGTGAGGCTGTTGTTGGAGCAGATCCGTGTCCACCCTGACACTCCAGATGCTGTGTTTGGCCAAGCATCCCTCTCGTGGGCTGCCAAGAATGGGTGTGAAGGAGTAGTGGGGCTACTGTTGGAGCGGAAAGATGTCGACCCTAATAGTTTAAGTAAATGCGGCCAAACATCACTCACGCTGGCCGCCGAAAGCGGGCATGATAGAGTCGTAGAACTGCTCCGAGCCCGACATTCCCAACGTATCCGGATCCCCGCTTGACTTCCTGCAGTTTGTGATCTTATCTCATGGAAATCGTCATTTGTTGGCACAAGTGGTATTGTCGGGTTAATAAGGGTTTCGTGCTGGGTGGCCTGGGGTCTTTGTTTATTTTTTGCTTTCAGTTTTTCTTCTGGTGCTTTAGGGATTGTTAAAGGTTTCTTGGATGAGTTGACCTTTCTTCCATTCCTGGGCGATCTTACTCTGTTGTTCAAAAATAGAATAGATTCAGGGTTGGAGGATATAACTTAAGATTTAATTTTGGGCGAAGCGTGTTCTGATCTTGTACATTACGATGACGCTTTTGTTCCTCTCATTGTTTGAACGCAGCGGAATATAGAGGATATTTCAGATTTCATGCACTAGTTGTCGACTCTTGCGGGTGAATAGAACAGACGAATAGAGCTATTTTATGGACGGAGGCACAAGCAGTGTGGTGGCGTGAAATCGTAGCTTAAATCGAGCGGTGCAGAGAGAAGGACAGACTAAACGGGCCCCAAATCCGGCACTGGAGAACGAGATTGCTTGTAATTACACTACCGTAAGAACTCGAATAGAAGAAAAATGTGCTAGGACGTTGGAGTTGCCTCTCCTAGTAAGGCGCCTCGTATATTCCTTTTCTTTTGTCTCAACTGGGGGCTGAGTTTGCGGTGTTTCCCCCTCGCGTAGCTCAGAAAGAAAACTCCAACGTCCTAGCACATTTTTCTTCTATTCGAGTTCTTACGGTACCGTATTATCTCGTCAAATTGGGTATCTCGGGACAGGGGTTCTTATCGCCGCACCAGGATGATGACTCCTAATGAAGCCTAGTAATGAACAAAAAAGGAATAGAAGGATTGCGTTAACCCTTATGAGTCTGAGTGAACGCAATCTTCCTATCCCTTTTTTGTTCACTACTAGGCCTTGTTAGGGGCTAGTGCTCTTGGAATGGTAATAAGAACCCCTGTCCAAAGATACCCAATTTGACGAGATAATACGGTACTCGAGTACAAGTACCAGGCATAAAGATTTCGCACACACCAAAGTGGCTGACCAGCAAAAAATTATTAGAAACTGGTGAGGTCACAAAGTGGTGTGTGCGAAAACATTTTTTTTCCCCCCCCCTTTTAAAAACTTTTTCTATTTCGGCTACCAGGCTACTCTAAAGCATCCGCAATACCAATCACGGGTGCGATCCCGGACCCGCCTACCGAGACTCCACTCCCTCACCACGTATAACGCAGCAGCTAATTACAAATAAACCTTCACACTAAATCAACATCAAAACCACTAATCCGACATCCCCATGTAGCCAACTGCACCCCGAGCGGGTCACCAAGCCAAATGAAGAATCTGTATCATTAGTAAAACAACAATAACAAGGTGAACTCACGTTTCCGAATACCCAGTGCTCACACACCAGGCGGTCTCCTCCAACAACTGGTTAAGGGAAAAGGCAAGCCCTAACCACGTGGAATCGCTATAAGCAACGCGGCCCTCGTTGAGTTTACCCTCGCCATCCAGGTCTACCCGCTTCGCCCACCACACCACACAGGCCACTTCTCATGCTCTCTGGACTCATGCCAGGACGGTTGAAATAACAAAGGAAACCTGGGGTTAACCACACTTCGCCCAACTATTCCTCTCCCTCTTGGCCCAACTGGGGCTCTGTCAACCACCACCATCCCTCTCGGCTTCCTCGGAATCGAGGTCGCCACAATAATCCCCGGCACAACCTCCACCTCACTCTCCTCCGCCTCACTCCCCTCCACCTCCACCTCACTCCCACTATCATCTAACCTCCTCCTCTTACCCTTCAGCACCATCACCGACGCCACCTCGGGTACCTCCATTTGCAATGCCACCCTTGACTCAGCCACCACCGGCCTCGCCACCGGCGCCACCCAAACATCTTCCTCTCCCTCCGCCACAATCACGCCACTCATCCGTACCTCGGGCTCAACCACCACCTGTGGCTCAGGCTCCTGAACCCTCACGGGCGAAGCCACCTCGGCACCATCACCGCTCCCCCTCTTATCCACCTCTTTCTGCAACCCATGATTCCGCTTCGACAAAACGGAAACATGATGCCTCAACTTGCTCACCTCCCTCTCTAACTCCAAAATCTTCGTCAACGCAGCCGAAGCCGCCAACCCCGCTTTAGCAACCTTCATTGCCGAAAAAGTAGTAGGACCTTGCTTAACCATAATTAACAGATACCGTGTAGCTTATGGAAGATGAGGAAGTAAACATAATAGATGGAAGAGATAAATCTATCTTCCAGTGATGAAATTAGAGTAAGAGTAGGTCGCTCTTATACTAAAGACTTGAAGCCGTCATGAAGAGGGGTCCAAGGAACCAGATTGGTCAAAAACCAAAATGTGATTGATCACACAGAGGTGCAATTTCAATGACTGCGGTTGTGTGGGAAAAGATTTTCTTTTTTATAAAAAAAGAAAAACTTTTTCCATTTCGGCTACCAGGCTACTCTAAAGCATCAGCAATACCGGTCACTTGTGCGATCCCAGACCCGCCTACCGAGACTCCACTCCCTTCTCACCCCAAACGCCGCAGCCCAACTACAAATAAACCTTTAGACCAACTCAACATCAAAAACACATGTCCGACATGCCCCTGTAGCCAACCGCACCCCGAGCGGGTCACCATGCCAAATGCAGAATCTGTCTCGGCAGTAAGAAAAACAATAACAAGGGCAACCTACGCTTCCGAAACCCCAGTGCTCACACACCAGGTAGGCTCCTCGATTAACTGGACAAGGGGAAAAGCAAGCCCTGCCCACGTCCATTTGCTGATCTGCCTATAGGCCACGTTAGGTTACCCCTCGCCATCCAAGTCTATCCGCTTCGCCCACCACGCCGCACAGGCCACTTCTCATGCTCTCTGGACTAAGGCCAGGACAGTTGAAAAACAAAAGAAAACTGGGGTTAACCACACCCCACCCACACAATCCCCAAACCAAAAATAATGGATCCAGATCCGAAGATGACACTTGCAATGGATGTCAACGCCTTCACCTCCACCTCGGCCTCTGATCTCATCATTCCCTAGCGCCACACCTACCGTGCACGCCACCGCCACACCTTTCGCCCGTATCGTCCCCCTCACTTTTTTCCTGTGAATACAACTCGATGGAAAAGGAGTCCTAACCTGCTCCCGAGGGAACTTTATCCTAGCATCATTTGGGCCAAGAGACTAAACAATTTTTCAGTTAATAGCAACCTTCACATGAACCAAACATCGAAAGAACACTCAGCCGTATGAAAACAGAAGTCCGACCGAGGCCAAACCAATCTGTAGTCAAGATATCGATGGAAATAGATAAAATCAATCTTCAAACTGATGAAACCATGTTCCTATCTATGAAATATTGAAACCATCGTAAGGGAGTCAAAGACTTGAAGCTATTGCGAGATAAGAATCAAGGAACCCATTGGCTGATTCCCCAAATGTGACAAGGCAACCGAAGTTGAAATTTCAATCGCTGGAGATCTAAGCGCCTAAGTGTGGTGTGCGAAAAACAAATTTTTTTTTTTAAAAAAAAACGTTTTCATTTTCGGCTACCGAGCTACTCTAAAGCATATGGCTAAGCCTAAAACACCGGTCGCGGACCCTACATCTGCTATACAAAGGACAGCTTTCCAAACCCGCACCTGAAACACACCACCCACGATCATCCTTATCGTCAACTCATCAACAAACAAACAAACACCAAACATAAACTCTCAACTCCTCCCGAGCGGCGCAATAGCAGGAGACATACGTCAACCCACACACCCGGCAGTCGACCCGAACCCATCTTTCCCCGCAATCAAATGCCCTATCAGCACACCTAACGGGTGAGGTGGACCTTTACCTTCTGCTCGCCCTTTCCCCTTCATCACAAAAAACAAAAACATATATAAAAATAAAAATTAACAAAAACTCCCCCTCTCCGCCACATAACCTCTCCCATCCACCATCACCGACCGCCGAGATACACGCAAGCCCCGAGCCTATTCATGTGAGTCTTTAGCGCCCACGGTTTCCACCCGCTGCGAATCCTAAGCCCCTCTTGGCCCAGGTCAACAATCAACGATACGGCCCATGTCCCCTACCTCTAAACCCGCCTCCTCTTCCAACACCCTGCGCACGGGCAAAATTCCCTTTGGTATGATAGGAATCCCCTACCATCCCATTGCGCTCCTCCACCAATGTTCTATCAACGAACCTGTATGCCCTCCTGACAAACAAGTCCGCCGGCACTCCACTTCCCCTCCTTACTCCACCCACCCTCTCCGCCATCAACCTAGGCCCCGCCGGAGCCCCTCCTCTTGGTCCCCTAGGCACCATCACTGGTAACCTACCTCCACCAACCACCTCTGATCCATCCTCCTCATCTCCGCCATCTATCCTTCTCCTCTTGCCCGTTACAGTCACCACCGAACGGCAATCATCATCTTCCTCAACCTCCTCCACCTCCGGCTCAGCCACCTCAGGTGTCGCCACCCTCACCAGCCTCACCCCCACAACATCCGCCAAAGCCACAAAAGCTTCAGCCACACTTTTATCCACTTCCAGTTCTTTGGGCTCAGACACAACTAGCGGCTCAGGCTCCTTAACCCTTTCAGGCGAAGCCACCTCAGAACTAACCCCCACCTCCTCTTTCTTCAACCTATCCACCTCTTTTTGCAGTCCATGATTCCTCTTTGATAATACGGAAACATGGTGGCGCAACCTGGAGACATCCTTCTCCAAGGCCATAATCTTTTGTAGGGTGGCCGTAGCCGTCAAACCTGCCTTAGCAACCTTGGTCGCCGAAAACGTTGTAGAACCTCTCTTAACCATCTTTACCGATACCGGGCAGGTGATGTGTGATGGAGCCTGAGGTTAAATAAAAGTGATTAAAAGAGATAAATTAATCTCTTAAAGACAAATTAAACTGAGGGGAAAGTCCGCTGGGAATAAAGACTTGAAGCCGTCGTGAAGAGGGGTCCAAGGAACTCGATTGGTCAAAAACCGAAATGTGATTGATCACACAGAGATGCAATTTCAATGACTGTGGCTGTAAGCGATGTGGTGTTGTGTGCGAAAAACATTTTTTTTTTTTTTTTTTAATAACGGTATATTCTCTTCGGGTTTTCTGTGGCCTCATCAGGCTCGTCTACCCCTATCTGCTATGCGGTTTTCTAGCTATACTGTAACAGGTTTATTCGTGTCTAACGAAAATACAGTAGGACCGGCGATAGACCTGCTAGCGCTGGTACTAAGGGAGGCTTCAAGGGACTGGAGGTAAGAGATAATAGTTGAAGGACAAATAGGACTCAAGGACTCAGGGATTGCCGTTCAACCAAGTGTATTCTTAGACTGAAGGTCTGTCGAAGTCTGCTGTCTCCCGCTAGCCAGGAGACTGGTTTAAATACAAAACCCAAGAGCGATAGCCTTCCTGCAATCACAATCATTACCAGTAGCTGCGCACATACCGGAATCCTGTAATCCTGCAAGACCAAAGAAAGAAACAAACAAACAGTGCTCAGCCTTCGCCAGTGCTACATGACCATTCCATACCCGGAATCCTAAATATAAACTTCCAGCAAAGCAAACTAAACATAGCAATACGATAGCATAGCCTATCTGACTCAGAGACAGTGGCGGAGCTGAAATCAAATCAAATAAACTAAATATAAATCAACTAAACATAGGAGATCCTGCACTGCCCGCTCCTGTGTACCGTTACCGGAACATGTACACATGTTACATTCCCTTATTCTGAAAAATCAACAATCATTCCAAAGTCCTGGCTGTCCTCAGCGCTCTCGTCGGTGTGCCATAGGAGGCTGTCGTCATCTGTGGGGAAATAGTCCTGCTCAGAGCTGCTAGAATCATATTCCTCATCGTCATAGGGTTCCCACAAGTCGTCTGGACAATCGTTTGCGGTGCAGGGTGTAGAGGAAACTTCCATGGGTTCCCAGGAAGCTTTAATGTAGTGGGAGGTGATCTGGGGTGTGGGTTCTGCTGGGTGGTTAGCGTCCCAGTATTCCTGTATGAGTTCCAGGGAGTGGTCGAGGTTCTCGATAGGTTCCCAGGAGTCGTCTGCTCACTCATAGCCTTTCCAGTGGACCAGGAATTCGTGCCTGTTGTTCTGGCGGCGGTAGTCGAGTATCTGCTCTGCTTCCCATTCTTCTGCATTGTCGATTAGGATGGGGGCTGGCTTGTCCATTCTGCGGGACTTGAATCTATCGGGATCGTTCTCTCTGTATTCCTTAAGGGAGGAGACGTGGAAGTAGGGTTTCTGGCGGGCCATTCTGGGCGGGAGGTGTAATTTGTAGTTGTCTGTGTCAGGTAGATGTTCTAGGACCTTGAAGGGTCCGAACCAGCGTGGTTCTAGCTTCTTGGATCGTCCAGGAGAGGAGGTATAAGGGCGGCCTCTAACAAGAACTCTGCTGCCATTCTTGAAGGGTTCTGTTAGGGGTTTGCGGCGTTTGTCAGCCT
>Ga0307517_10000398_pt1 | contig 74324 bp, 65 predicted proteins | sample 23_EM_MG_FD_194515 | JGI IMG/M metagenome (GOLD analysis project Ga0307517, IMG submission 194515) | Populus trichocarpa ectomycorrhiza microbial communities from riparian zone in the Pacific Northwest, United States - 23_EM | ecosystem: Host-associated > Plants > Roots > Unclassified | place... | reverse complement strand
GGGAGGTTGGAAGAGGTTAGGAGCGGGTGCTTTCTTTTTCCCTTTTCACTCCCCCACGTGAGTGTGTGTGGGGGGGGGGGGGAGGGAGAGTGGTCTTTCCAAACATCATCTGTCCGGGGTTCTCCCCGCACTCCCCCAATCACGGGGAAGCACTCGGACCGCGCGCTACAATCTGGTTTCTGAAAAGAAGAAATGGAAGCAATAATCCTTACCGTATTAACTTATGGGGTTGGGCAGCATCTTGGCAAGATTTGGTCCCTTCGGACGAGCGGATTTGAGGTTAATTGTAGGTTAACAGGAGCTCGGTGCTTTCTTGACAGCAGTTAAAGCGATCTTCCTATTTCCCTTCCATCCTGTTCAGTGCCGGGCTTTCTAGGGAGCTTCAGTCTCGAAACGGAGATTAGGACCTCGCGCAAAGGCACTCGGTTTGGATGAACTGGCATGGTGCGGGAGAGACGTGGAATACCGATATCTTCTCGGTGAAAAGGAAGGGGGGGGGGTATCATAGAAGATTCTAGAGGGTACGTTTGGGAGGATTAACGCACCAGTGGGATTATTACTCCCAATTGAACGACGTTTGTGAACACGGCTTCTATTGCGCGCAGCCAGAGTTCAGCTCGTTCTGTTCAGGTTTTGGTGTCGTGCAATATCGGTCGTGTTCGCAAAAGCCGTTCGGTTGCTGGTCTTGGGTGATTGCGGGCCGCGCGGGAGGTAAAATTTCTCCCGAAATTATGACAGATTGGGGAGGTCGATGGGAGTTTTTCTGTTATTTGGTGATTAGCGATTATTCGGCTGTTATGGGAGATTAGTGCTGGCTCTTTGGGTGTGGTTTATTTATTTCGTTATTTTTTTAATTTTGTTCTTCCGGAAATTTTATACTTGTTCCGGGCGAGGGGTGCCCAAAAACAGGGGTTCATGAATTTGTATAAGGCGCTCAGATACCCACAGATTTTTTTCCCCCAAATATCGTCTTTTGCGCATTCACGTTTTTGGGTACTTGCCTGCTGCCGGCGATACTAGTGGTAGCAGCTCGCCAGCTGAAGATGGTCTGGTGCGTGATCGTACAAGTATCCGGTATGAAGCACCCAAATGTTTGTGTCTGAATCTGGTATGGGCGGTTGGATGCGCAGGGGAATTTTGCCATGAATTTTTGATCCCTGTGTTTGGGTACTTCATGTCTGGTGTTTGAATGGGAGGGGGGACTGGGGAGGGTGGGCGGGGATAACGGATTTCTGGGGTGGCAGTTCTGCCGGATCTCTACGTTCCGGTGATATATCGGCACCGCACAGTGCTTTACCGACTGCTCCCGACCCAACAGGGTCCCTCCCAATATTCCATTTTTATTTTTACCTGTGATTATTATTTCTCTTTCAAATTTTCATATTTCGGCATTGTCTCCAGGAGCACCTCCAACTCTCTCCCCTCCAGCAAGGCGATATAATCCCCACCTGGCCGCCTGTCCGTTGGCCTTAGCCATCATCAAACACAGCATGACGCATGCCTTGCCCATCGGGGGTGGGGTGTCCATGAGCTACAATCGCCACGTTGGCAAATACTGTATCTCTCTCTCTAACCACGTGTGCTAGCAGTGGTCAGCGTGGGAATGATACGGAAGCACGCTTCCCCTGTTATAACCTTACTAGAATCACCTCTACCGCTATTTTCATCGTTGCCTTAAAAGGGGGAAGGGATCGGAGCCGTGCATTCTCACTCAATGGACCAGTGGTGGTATGATCCCCGCAGGGCTCGTAATGGAGGAGGGAGTAGGTGAGTGAAAGAAGAATCAAAATCAAAGTCAAAATCGTATTTTTGGTTGATGAGGTGGACATGATTTCGCGGAGGGGTATCGCTTCATGTGAGAACAGGAATTGGACTTCCTGCTCGGTTCTTGACTGCATAGCAGGGTGCATATGTCAAACTGGGGTTATCATGCTTGTGGAGGATCGAGGGCACGAAGAGGGCAGTTTGGGACGGGGTGAGCAGGGGTAGGTAGCGGTGTGGTAATGGTGTGATGGTGGTAGTGGTGGGTGGATATGTTGAGATATTTGGTTGATCCGTGCCGGTGCCTAAGGCTCTCGAGGGGTTCGGATCCCGCACCCAGTACCATACAACTTGCAAACATGTGCCCTTCGCGGGCCTTGGGGTTTCCGATGCCCGATGTTTGTTGCTCGACTCCTTTTCGGACTCAGCCTGTGGACAGCTCGCAGGGTATACCGAGTGAGATCCCGTGAGTTAGAATGTTTGTCTGCGGGGGATGGGGGGATTCCATGATCTCAAGTTGGGGGGAGCGAACCAATCAGTTGCGAGTTTGGGGGGAAATTTTGGAATTAATATTCTCACTAACGGGTCTCTGGCATCACTCGGAATCGAACTGGGATATTAATGAACAGGCATATTGCTCCTTCGCACATGATGCACGCATTGTGCATACTTGCATATTCGAATATTGCAGTAGCACCTAGTGCACAGCTGTTACTCGGTTAATTGATCAAATTCTTCTCAAAAAAAATACTGCCTTCGATCGAGGGCTAGTCCTGAATACCGAGTGACACAGTAGTATGTCAACCAATGTTTCCAAGTGGACAGCGGCATATTGCGCGTTGACCCCCAAAACTACTGGATTCTGTGCTGATGACATGCATCTTGCCAATAACCAGAATGACCCCGGCACCACTGGTACCACAACAGCATATCATAAGCCTGCTTTAGCTCCTGGGGGCGGTGAGGGGAGGACGCTACCCCACTCACGTTTTCTGCCCCCGAAGTGAAAGTCCACGATGTAAGCAACGGCCCCGCGGACTCATGCAGCATCTATAGCGTGCTCTTAGTCAAACACCTGTAGTCCAACCTCAAATCACTCCACGTCGCTCTTTGCACGTATCGGCATCCGTAGGCCTGGACTGCCTAACGGGGAAAGCAGGCAAAGGGGAAAAGAAAATCAAGGGAACGAGTTCGTCCTGTGTCAATGCGATTGCCCACTTACGTTCTCTTCCCACCAGCCCCCCCCAGTGTTCACTTACAAGTATCTTGAACAATTATTAGGGATGTGGTGTCTGACCTCTATCGCCATATTTTTGTATGATGGATACAAGGAGAAGAAAAAAAGAAAAGGAAGGGAAAGGAAAAAGAAAAAGAAAAAGAAAGACCTCACTTTTCAATTTATTGCTGGTGATCGTGGTACAGGAGTCTGTATACCCTGGCTATCATGCTAGAATGGGAGTCCCGATATTCACCTGAGTATCAGAGGGGAGCGAGCGCTCTTGGCGGGTGGAGGAGGAAAAAGAAAAAGGGAAGGAAAGAAAAAAAAGAAAAGGATAGAGAGAAACAAAGAAAGAAAGAAGCCTAGACAGGGAATCAGCTGGTAAAATATCTCGAGTGTCATCCCAAGGGGATATTGGACGTGGGCGTGTGTGTGTGGTGGAATGGAGTTGTGTTACATTCGAGAAGACTGACACAGAAACGTTCTCGGATGCAACGGTGATTGCGTGGTGCGGTACAGTCCTCGCAGTAGGTAAGGAGTCGCCAGGGAACAGGCATTAGTAAAATATATACAAATTCACGACCCCTGCTTTCGGATGCGGTACTCTCTTGGCTGCTGCGAGTACTCGAGTACAGTGCAAGTATAGCACGGTAACGGTTCCGTGACAGTGCTATACTTGGATTTTTTTTTCGGGGGGGTAACAACCGCTTTTTTCGTTGTGTTACCTGTAACTGATGTGTTGGTCTTGTCACATCATCATCTTTGTATGGCTCTTCCCTACGGTGGCTTAAACCTGGATGCTGGAATATGTTTTCGTTAAGTTGATTTAGGTATAGTACGGTAGTTTGAGAGGGAAACTGTGGTTTCATTGATAGCTTTTGTCGCTAACCAGGACTACCGGACCCTTGGCCAGATGATGACATGATACAGCCTTACCGGAGGAAAGTAAAACCGAACGGAAGGATCTGTTACCATGGTGGTACTCGAGTGCTTGTACAAGTTGTTTTGTTCATTTATCTATGTATAAAATTAGGAGGTTTCCCCTTTTTTTTTTGCTCCCCTAGGATATGTGCGCTTGTGTCTCTAGTGGGGTGGGACGCGCTAAGGTACTGGTTGGCGGATTGTGTTACTCGCGCCTAAAACAAGCTCATGGATTGGTAGGGTAGGGAGAGTCGGAGGAGGGGATAGGCTTTTATGTTCTAATAGACCTAGAGACTTGGGGTGCTTGCGCGCTAGTATAGCACATCGATATGTCATGTTATGAGCGGTGTGAATCCTGCGCTCGAAGCACATTAGGCTTATGTGGCTAGTCCAATGCTGTGCTAGAATGGCAACTGGCAGTTTCCGGCTGATTGCTTGAGAGAAAGGGGTTTAAAGTGTTTCTACGAGTAGCTGTTTTGTCGCGCCCGGGGGTCGGGGTCGGGGAGAACAGAGTGCTGTTTTGTTTGCCCTTAATGTGGCTGTCCTGATGTTCTGGATGCTGTGCTTGGGCTGGTAAATCCTGCTGTCTAAAAAGTAATGTTTATGTCGGATCTGGACCGTTGAGGGGGGCGATAAGCCTATTGGTGGGATTTGGTAGTTGGCCGGTTTATTGCAGGAAGTTCGGTAGGGGCTGCTTTAAGAATAAGGGGGGAGTTAAAGGACTAAGTTAAAGAACTTGTACGAGTGCAATGCTGTGGTACTGTGCTTGTACGAGTACCTGCACTGGTTCTTGGGTCTACCGATAATTGGGGCTCCTGTTGCAAGGGTTAGGGACAGGATAATCGAACGGTATATAACTAGAATTTCGGTAATAGCCGTATTATGCTCTACACTCGAGAAACATTGCCTTCGATTTCCCCATTAATCACTCAACTTTAGACAAATATCATTGATAGCTCAGGTGCCTAACCTCCGATTCAGTACATCTATTAGGAAAAGGAAATCTCTCAAGGCTCTAATTGAACAACGGAAGGTTCGTATTTCGAGACGAGCTGGTTGCAGTGTGCCACTAGTTTTGACCAAAGCCAACGTCAATGCCATTTCTCTGACCCTCGTACTCGAGCACAAGGTTCAGGGCTATCACCTTGGGCGCTGGAGCGGGGGGAGTGAAGGGGGTCAAAAACCACTTTTGCCTAACTTGGGTGACTGTAGGGGGGCTGAATTCACCGGAGTTCACGGAAAAATCCTCGAGGAGGTATCATAGTGACAATGGTCGATACTTCTGTGGGCATCCATCGATTGTGAAAGAAGTGGCTGGCAACTAGGGAAATTCTTTAAAATGCCTCTGCTTGGGCCCCCTAGCTGCGCTATGCTTTGTGCTCATAGCCTCTGCCTCTGCCTCTAAGGCCGTTAATAGTTAATATGGGTAGTAATTGAGGCCAAATTTCTAATAGAGTTGTCATTAGTAAAAGTGCGAATGGCAGGCTTACCTCGCTGCCTAATAGGTATTAGCCTTAAGCCTCCCTGGCCAAGCAGAGCCGACCACGATGCCTATCAAATACCTGACATACGAGAACCGTTTAATGAGGGAACCGAAGGACAACGCTAGTAAAAGATGCCAAATTACGACAAGGGACTTACGGCATTGGCTGCGTCATAACCTGATCCCTAACAGGGCCTCTGGGGGTCACCGGTGCCAGTCGTGAGGCCTCAAGGGCTGGCGACGCGTCCATACACACATAGGTGTTCACAAGAATTTCATCTACTAATCGTCCCCGGAATGTCTTTACTCTCTCCTTGTCTTCCGTGACTCTAACCGATGGTATGCATAAATGCATCGGTATACTGTAATACCGCATATGCCACAGTAAGCATGGCCCTGTTTCTGAGCACGATATATCACTCGTGCCGGTGGCAGCCGGTCCGGCCCGGTCCGGCACCGTGGTACAGTCCTGTGAAGATGGGAAAAAAGAAACAACTCCCCACCGGGCCCCGAGTTATTATTGTATCTAGATTTTGACATATTTCAGTCCAGAGTGCTGGCTTGATGTCACTGTTCCGGAGCGCAGTGGGCTCAGTGTTGCTCAACGCCCCTCCGTGAATTCGGGAGTGACATGGTCCACAACTTTTGTAAGCGTGATGCCTGCTGCATATTGCCAAAATTGAGTCTTTTGGGTTGAGATCCGGGTGTTGTGCTGTAGTGGTTCCGTTCACAAACGTGTTTTGGTTACTATCAGATTTGGGGAGCCGGTGTTGAACTCTCATTTTACCAGCTGGCTGTGAAACCGGTGTTTGCGAAAAGGGTAAGGATAGTGCTGGATTTGATTAGGATAGTTCATCAATATGGATAGAATTTCTATAATATAAGGTTACTCTATGTAGCAGAGTAGAGCGCATAGAGTGAACCACAAAGAGTAACTAGTTGAATTGAGGAGGAACGTAATGAACCAGGCGAACTCTGGATAAAGCTGCCTTCTTAGCCTTCGGCACTTGAGCCGTACAAATGGACAACGGTACTGGGGCTTTCTAGGTCAATACAAACGGGCTTAGTGAAACACAACACCGGGTGTATTGATTAGATAGGGCAGAGGGGCGGGTGATCAACCTCTGGGGATACACTTCTAGGTTGTTTTGGATACCTGAGGTAGATCGAATTACGGACAGGGGGACCAAAAATATGTAAACCCTTCTTTTGATATTTGTGCTCTATTGCCTCACAGAACTGGTTCCGGCCGGATTTGAGATTTTGTTCAGCCTTGCCTTACTCATGTTTTATGGGGTGGGTAAATTGAGCAAATGGGTACAACTTCTGCCGAAGAGGGTATGCGGTAACTCATTCACTAAAAGAAGAGAAAAGAAGGGAGGCTGGTTACGTTTGGGAATTTGTGCAAGTCATGAGTTGTGATGCCACATTCAAGGGAGTTTATCTAAGCATGGTGGGAGGACGAGGGCGCTCATAGATGATCACTCGGACCTTACAGACTGGCGATCGGATGGCTGATCAGTTCTAGGTGTTAACATTTAACTCTGCATTAGGATGTAATCTCTTTCCAGTTATAATCCTTTGGAGTCGGTTTACATAACATTGAGTAATTGGTTGAAAGGGGCATACTATAACAGCAGCAGGCATCAACTAGAGTATAGCATTTAGGAACTAATAGCTGGATCATTACAAGAAACGACTTGTGTTTTTTCCATATACCAGTAATCTTTACGGCCGGGTTGAGGTCAAACACAATTCCCCGAATAGAGTTGTCATAAATGGAAGACAGCTTGTGCTGATATCTCTCTTCCGTTGTGAACTCGTTAGTATAGTGTGTAGCTGAGGTTCTTGGGCTAATAGCTAGAATGATTGAACCCCTCATAATCCTCTCATGATTACAGCTGAAAAGGCCAGCTGTAATGATTGTTGGATGTGTAATTTTAAACATCTCTTCTGGGACAAGATTATTTTGGAATTAGGAAGTAGTGACCAGTGTTATAATTTTTTTTAGGGATATTAAAGCTTTGGTCCTGGTATTGGATGTGGGACTAGTAAGGGTGATATCTTATACTTATCTTGCTTGCTCATACTTGTTCATTTGATGCTCTTTTGGATCTGACTTTGTAGTATACATTTCCTTTAACACTTTTCTCTTAAGTATTTGGTTACATATTTTTCTTTACTATACTGGTATTTTGGATATCCTAGTTTATTGCTCTGAAATTAAGAATAGTATATAGGTAATAAGTATTAGGCATATGGGCTTGAGCCCATCATACTGGAAAGTATGGATGATATTAAACAATATATTCTCAACTTGCATGATGAAGATAACACCCCCTCTACACCCCTGGTATTAGAACATTGCAACCTTACCTCCTACTCTTATAGTTGCATCCTATTATCAAATTACAGATTCTTGGAAGATGTTTTGTAATACTGGATAAAGTGCCACAATTCATACAACTAGATAGCATTTGCAGGATATATGAAAGGGGACCCAAGAGTCTGTATGAGAAGTAGGGCAAAGTTAATTGGTTAAGTGCCTATTCATTAGCCCATTAATGCTTTCAAGGTATAGTAAGTATTAACTACATTTCCATGGGTGCCATACTTGAAAATATATGGGCTGATGAAGATATATAAGACAGGGACTATAGAAGACATAGGAGTGTACTGGCCATTTCCCCAATCCTCTGAGTAGTTGAATTTTTTCGTAGTTGCCCTGTCACTTAATTCAGAACCAACTATTAAGACCAAGCGCTTAAGTAAGGATATATCTGGTAAACACAGCAAGTAATTTCTACATAGGAGCTGCTTGATAATGAGTCCAGATACAGAGTGTACATGTTTAGTAATACTGGTAGTTACTGAGTGAGTGATTTCCAGGTAGAATTTGACATTCAGGAAGCAACTGTTGCATTTTGGAATTGACTAGTGGTAGCTGAATTCGCTTTTTAGAACTGGGAATCAATGGTGTTGACCGGACCAATAACTTCTATACTGTATGAAACTTCTTCCCTTCCTCTATTTAGGACTTTACAGGACAAGGAAAATCGAAGACGATGGGATAAAAACAGCAATCTATAAACTCATCATTCTTACAACAATAGTTACTTCACTTCCAGACCAAATTTCTATATCTTTCCATCATAAACAGAAATTCATAAACCCGCCCTCAGCAAGGTTGGGTAGGAAGTTGTAGCCGGGTGTGATAACATCTATGTGCATTCCCATCTCGTGGGGGTTTCCCCACTTATAAAGGGGGGGGTGCAAGAACAGCTTCCATAACCCAGGGAAAGGAGCCATTCCACGAGGCGACGTCTCCTCGACCTCAAATAGTGCCGGGGTTATCTTTCCGTGAGGCTATAGCAGTGCCATCCACGTCACGTGGTGCCAGCTAGCTGTGAACATGCGCGGTGTTTTACCGTTCTTATCAGGCTTGTCGAGGCTAACCTCTTTCGCCCCGAGTAGGATTATTGCAACTGTTCCCTGCCCACGCTGAGCAGCATACGAGAGGGGTGTTCGGCCCCAATTATCTGGCCTGTCGGGGTCGACGTCTTCCCGCCCCAGTAGCATTTTTACCACTCGCGTATTCTCACGCCAACCGGTAAGACCGCAAGAAAACTCACACCAACCCTCAGCTACGTACGAGAGCGGTGTTCGGCCGCAATTATCTGGCTTGTCGGGGTGAACCTCCTCCCTCCCGAGTAGTATTTTCACCACTCTCGTATGCTCACGCCTAACGCCACGCGCATACCCACCCTCAGCGACATGCGAGAGCGGTGTTCGGCCGCAATTATCTGGCTTATCTGGGTTAACGTCTTCCCGTCCGAGTAGTATTTTCACCACCTCCTCAAATCCACACTGAGAGGCATGCGAGAGCGGTGTTCGGCCGTCATCAGCTGGCTTATCCGGGTTGACCCCTTCCAAGCTGAGAAGTACTTCCACCACTCCCTCGTACCCAGACCGAGCGGCATACGAGAGCGGTGTTCTGCCATTATTATCTGGCCTGTCGGGGTTGACCTCCTCCCGCCCGAGTAGTATCTTCACCACACCCTCACTTCCATACCCAGAGGCCAGCGAGAGCGGCGTCCGGCCGCAATCAGACGGCCTATCTGGGCTGACCTCTTCCCTCCCGAGTAGTATTTTCACCACTCCCTCACTCCCAGACAGAGCGGCATATAGAAGCGGTGTTCCGCCATCATTATCTGGCCTGTCGGGGTCGACCTCTTTCCGCCCGAGTAGTATCTTGACCACATCCTCACTTCCATACTCAGAGGCAAGCGAGAGCGGCGTCCGGCCGCAATCAGACGGCCTATCTGGGTTGACCTCTTCCCTCCCGAGTAGCATTTTCACCACTCCCCGACAACCGTACCAAGCAGCATACGAGAGTGGTGTTCTGCCATCATTATCAGGTTTGTCAGGGATGACCTCTTCCCGCTCGAGTAGTATTTTCACCACCCCCCTATGCCCACCCTCAGCAGCATGCGAGAGCGCGGTTCGGCCATCTTCGTCTACCCTTTCCGGGTTGACATCTTCCCGCCGGAGTAGTATCTTTACCACCTCCTCATTTCCCTTCGCTGCGGCATAGGAGAGCGGTGTTCGGCCATAATCATTCGACTCGTCAGGGTTGACCTCTTCCCACCCCAGTAGAATTTCTACCACTTCCTCATGTCCATTACGAGCAGCCCATGCAAGAGGAGAATTTCCTAAAAAATACCCTTCGTTGGAACCATAACCGTGCGTCCCTATCAAAGCAACTACAACCTCAATAATTCCGAAAAGCGAGGCGCAGTGAAGCCCATTAAACCGGGTGTAGGTAGCATACTCGTTAAGATCGAGTTCTTCTATGTAATCTGCAAGAATGGGGTTGGATATGTGGCCATCATATTCCGAAAGCAGCTCCAGCGCAAGCGATCTTGCGTGTTCCGAGAGGTCCCTTTTCGCATGAATTCCCCAATATATAGAACAATAATCTAGGGAAGGTGTATCAGGGATGTCCTGATAGTCGCTGACGGAAAGGGCCTTGACCTGTTGGGAATTCAGATATGTCAAGCAGATCTCTGCCATTGCCGCGTGAGGTGTGCCGAAAATATTGGGATGGGCTGAAAGATACTCTCTGAGACTAAAATGGATGAGTCGCACAGTTGATGCTCTCTTATCCACGGTGATAAGCCCTTGGCAGCAGACTACTAATGTCGACATCGAAGGGATGTTGCTAGCATTGAAATTCCTAGAGCCTAGCTCAATTGCTAGGGTGTAACAGAGTTCACTCGCGCTCAACGTCCGTTCCGCATAACTAATCCACATCAAAGCCGCCATCCCAAGTCTTGATTTATCCCCATCCTGCTCCTTTATCCGCTCAATCGTCGCACCGTAGGCACCCTCTAACCCGAGTCCATCCGCCATCTTGCTGAGTCTTTCTCGTCTCCGATATCTTGTCGATTCTTGCAAGATTGCCTCGATATTTAAGGAAGCCAGCAGAAACCTATATATATTAATTAGCCAATAAGATAAGACGGGATTGTCAGCATCACTACCGCTACCCACATTTCCGATATGCCCCCGGAAATATTCTCCAGAATATCTGCCTCGAGAATCTCATCCATCGCATCTGGTGTTTGGTCCTCTCTCACTCTAACACGAAGGAATCTAACGATATCGTTTCTGGTGGGGCTCACTGATACACTTATCACTCGTCCAGCGAGGCGGTTTTCGATCTCAGCACGAATATGGAGCCTTCCGGTCACGAATATTCGAGCGCCCCGGGACTGCTCGAGGATTTCTTTCAGAGAATCAAAAAGCCAAAACTGCTGGACAGCCGTACATTCATCCAGTGCGTCAATAATCATAAATGTGTGCTGTGAGGACGTGATGAGTTGCAGCATTTTCACGATATCAGCGAGCCGCGGCTTGCGTCCACTAACAACCCTCTTTTGCTCCTGTAAGGCCCATAATATTTCCTCCGGGATCCTTCCCATTCCTTTGATCACCTGGTTCAGCACAGAGCCCAGCATACTAGTGGCAGACTGCTCCTTTCCCGCCGCGAAATCGAAGTAAAAGCATGTAACGGCCGTGTTTGTCCCCTGGTCTGATCGCACAACCGGTCCACTGCTAGCGAACTATCGCTGCTTGTTAGTGTGGGCTCACTTCCTTCCCCGGATAATAAATAATCCTTCTCACCTGATAGATGTCTTGCCGACCCCCGGATTTCCATAGCCAAACAGAACTGCCTCATCGCCTCCCCTTCCCCACTCATTCCATACCATCTTCGAAATTCCTCAGTTTGTATGAGCCACTCCCCGACACCACTGACACGGCATTCTTGGATGTCCCAATGTCGTAACCCAGGATCCAGGGGTGATAACCAAGTTAGGAGTTGAGACAGATCATCTGCGACAGCATAGTTATTCCACACATTACTCGTAGTATTATATGAGAGTTCATAGTATTTTGGCAGTTGCTGCTATTAGTGAAGGTACTTTGAGACATCTTCGAGTCTTTATTGCTAGCTTGGAGGTCAGGAGCTATCTAGGATGCGCGATTGATGATATTCCTAGGAGGAAAAGTGACTCTTTAGTGTCAACAACGTTCCGGTCAAGCCACGTGAAGGGTGTAAAGGCAGTATTATTCTTGTGACTAATAACTAAATTACACCAAGGTTGTAGCTGATTATGTAACCATGCGCAGTTCCCCCTGGTAAATAGCAATCACTGAAAAGCGAAAACGTCACGATTGAAAGGTGACCGGAACAACGGCAAAACGGCAGCCGCAAAACGAAACGAAACACCAAGATTAAAGCACAAAATACAGATGGCCAACGCAAAACCCAGAGTGGTGAACTTCTCTCATGTCTGGCCGCTTGGGATTACTACCAAGGCCTTGCCTCTACCACGGATCGCACCTCTATTACCGCATCTACTGATGAAATTCGCCAACCCCGTCCCAGGATGTGTTACCTTGGCTGGATGTGGAGCAAATAGTCAAGTTAAGACTACGCTACAGTGGAGTATCGGTATTTTCTTCCCCGAACCACCATCTGGCTTTCTTATGCCTTCCAAGCCCCATTTTTTCCCCAAGTGCTTTCCTCTCGATTTCGCTCCCATACCAGTGAAGAAAATTGTGTGACAACGGGTGTCCCCCACCAAAAAACAGCTGTTTTCCAAATAATCATCAACAGCACAAAAATATTTAAAAATCAAGACATTGCATAGATATTGCCCCTTAGCAAAAGTAGCCGAAACATTGCGATACAACGGCTCACACTTCTTTGTCAGCACCCAACTCGACAAATGACCTCCAAAACCACAGCTAAAAAATATTCAAAAACAAAGCAAATAATATTATACAATCCTAATTAACACCTTATGTCATCCATCTGCTTTATTGAGTTTTTTTTTTGTTGTGGTAGGGGTATGTATGGTGGGTTCGGGAGTGAGGGGGCGGGGTTGCAATGATAGGTGGTGAAACATTGCAGCGCCAAGCGTTCCGTTACTTCCGCTAAGAGACAATAGCTTCAATTACCGCTGGGAATTAACTAATTTCACAGATCCCAGAAGGTTATTGTACTCGTAATGTCCTGACGTTTGTGAACACAACTGCTATTGCATGATGCCAAGATCAGGACAAAAAAAGCTGAATTTTGGCGGTATGCAATAGCAGTTGTGTTCACAAACGTCAGGACATTACGAGTAAAAGGAATACCTGTCCATAACTGCTGGGGTTGAAATTACCTCCAACAACACTGCCTAACAGGCGTTTTGTTGGTGTAGCAACAAGAATAATTTAAATACCCACCTACTCAATATAACTAGTGGAGCAGGAATGATATCTATTGCACCTTAGCTAAAGTAACCGAATTTTTCGCCCGGCAACGTTCGATCGCGCAACATCGCAACTCTCACCCTCCCCAAATTCTGCTCCCTGATGGGGTTACTGCAAGAACTATTATTCATTTTTATGCTCAATATAATTTTCTAGGTATATGGAAGGAAGGGGATGGAGAGAATAGGAGAGGAGGAAATTTTTTTGATTATTGACAATGCAAGAACTTATCTTCCCTTGATGATCATGCTGATCTCTTTTTTTTTTCCGATTTTTCATCCCTATCCGAGTACGTTCCCTTCAAACAGGATTTAATGACGGTGCTCTCTTCCTGCATCTTCTGCACCCTGACCAAAACCCGACCAATCACGACACCAGTGTTGCATGCATACGGTTGTTGCCTAATTATACGTATATCTCTGGTACGAGTATACGGTGTCATCAATAGCCCTTACGCCTTCTGCGTCCGTGAGAGGACCATAGGAAGTGCCGAACGGACAATTATAACCTGTTACACCCCCCGGAAAGCACAATACGGCCGTCGTTAGTCAGGGAGCGGGCCCAATGACGCCATCAAGACATTTTCATCCGGCGGTCGCAGAAGAGCGGCGCGGGACTGCTAATGACTCCGAGAATCGTAGGAGAACACAGCATACTATGGGGGACAGTGCAAGAATTGGTTCCGCCCGATACGGGTTTGTCTGCATACCCCTCTGATGTGCTCCAGGGGGACCTGTATCAAACTCGCTTTCTTCTGTTCATACTCGACAGAAAGAGTCATTGAAGGTCTTAGACCCACCAGCTATCTGTTATTTAATCCCTTATCCTATCATACACGTTAGTGAACTGTTTATCAGAAACAGCGATCAAAATGTGGCATACCTAGCCATCTTGTGGAGTCACTCGCTCGTCATCAAGAAGATAGACTAGATGAATTAGTCACTAATGAAACACCTTAGCACGATGTCGATTGATATCTCCTGCTGTTACTTCCATAATCCTAGGGTTGGGCCACAGTATATATACCGATAACGTGGTATGATATCATCACTAATGTCTAAGAGTTACAGTTGGGGCTTGGCAAATATATACTTGTCCCTTTCGCCTTAGCCAAGATGGCGGGGTCCTACTATGCCCCACAAGTTGAGATACCAACAAGCCAGAAAATAAGGCCAGGTTACCCCCCGCAGTTCCCATCGGCAATTCCGTCCGACATAATATGATACCTGCTCAAGGATGGAAGTGGATAATTAATCGTACGATAGTCCGCCGAACTCTAACATTTTCAGAAGACATATCAGCACCCTATCTAATCAGCGGAACACAGATGCGCATCAATACGGGATAGATCCACTATCGGGGATCTTAACATGAGTCACCTTCTAAACCGCAATAGGCTTTAGGAGAGTGGGTTAATAAAATTTTCGAATATAAGTTAATGAGATTCTGTAAGCTTGGCCTCCCCATACCCTGGCTGGAGAACACTATTCCTTCTCGGGGTGTTTTGTCTCTGATCGGGGTGATCCGGGGTCGATGGGCTTTAGTGGATCTATCATACGGGATCAGCTTGAGGAACACCGCCCTCTTGCATTTCCACCTGACATGCTTCAGGGCCTAGGATACTATACCATACACCGATGGACAAGGTCTCTCCAACCCCCCCAATTCCCAAACTCCCCAAATAGCCCCAAAAGCAGGCGGGGGGCAGTAACAGCCATATGCCCCCTCCTAAAGAGAATAACCACCCAGGGCCCAAACCGCTCCCATTTTCAAACCACTCCCTTTCAACCCTTTGCTGTAGCCGGGTAAGATAGAAAAAGTGGGCAGGTTCGCAAGTTGGCAGGGAAGAGGAGAAGTGCGTATGCGACGCCCTTCACTACCAACCTGCGTAAGTTCAAAAGTAGCCGGGGGGTGGAGATCTAACAGCTGGTATGTTTCCCAATTGTGCTATGTGGTAGCAGGTGACATGCTATACTATACTACCATTTTCACGGAAGAGGAGAATAGGAGACAGTGTGGGGTATGATTGGGCTGTGCAGGGCATTTGCAGTAAAAGCGCTTGCTCAAGTAATAAACCCCACATATCCTTGGGAGTAATGTCCTCTCAATTATTGTATGCTATATGAAGTGCCTGGCAAGGATGACTCCTACATAACGAGCAGACACTTATACCAGGTCACCCCTTAGTATAATCAGCTATTCCTATCGCAACTGACAGATATGCAAACAGTTAGCCAAGGAAGTGCTATTCTTTACGTTCGCGGCGCCCCCGGAGCTTCCCCACCTTGTACTCGAGTAGCTGATCCCTCGACGCTAAACTCCGTGGTGGCTAGTCATTTACACGACTTTAAGCACACAAAAACCTAAGACGATCCAAGGGCACAAGGGTCACCCATCGCCCAAATCCCGGGCTACCGGAGAGAAACACGTGAGACACGAACCCCCCTCCCTTTCCAACTCATCCCCGGGTGATAATCCATGACGCCATAACACAGCATTCCCTCGACACATCTAAATAATCCACAAACAACGGTAGTCTAGCTCCCTCAAGCACGGAGTCATTCGGAGTAAGTGCCAGCCGAATGTCATAAGCCTCCCAACTCGGGCGGGAGGAACTATGCTAGGAGGGAAACAGAAAAGACACGCTCGAACTTTATTAAAAATTTGATGAGAATACCGGTGTCATACCCCACCAGCCCTCTGAATCACCCGAGCACGCGCAATGCGCAGTTAGGGCACGGGAGAGCAGTAGAGGTAGAGCGGTACTCTTCGACATCTTCGGAAGGTCCTGTAAAGATCGTGGGTATCTAACTCCTGGAGGAGTAGCGACAGCCCCCCAGCACGCCTTAGATTAGCTATATCCCATTCCATAGCCCCCCCCTCCATATTCCACCGACCTGTCTTCTCAGAGCCCCAGTCATACAGTCATCCATAGCCTTAGCCTTGCTCTATTTTGGGGGTTGGATGAGGTAATGAAGTTACGCAGTAAGTTAGCCGGAATAGAACCTATTAGGCAACAGTAATACAAGACGAAAGCAAGGCCATTCATTATCGCTCCTGCGCTGTTACTAAACTTGCGGTCGTAGGTGGATCCGCCATCCGAGAGCACGGCCACAGTATGTGTGTAGTTGACAGGCGGACGGAAGACGGGGCGGATGAGTAAGTGGGCTTTGTCGGCAATGCTGAAAGGTATGATAAAGCAATATTGGAAGGAAGGCTCCGCCGAGAGAAGTGAATGAAACAAGTGCAACGCATAGAGGATATGGTTGTTGCACTCGAGGAGAACATTATGAAAGGTTGAAGAGCAAAGCGAAGGAAGGGAAGGAAAGGAAAGGAAAGGGAGGAAATATTTGTAAGGAAAAAAGAATTGAAATGATAGTACTCACTAACTTAGAGCTCAATCTCCAATGTATGTCCATGTGTGCCCACGTATGCCCGACGCGTTGGTGTGTAGTTAGTTATTCACTTGTGTCGAACAGTAGATCGAGGAGTGATATTCCGTGAGGGAGGGTGCGCTGTCGGGTTGGGCGCTCGATGCTAAATCTAGTATAAAATAACCATAGTGTAAAATTATCGGAACGATACTGCCTGTGATGAAAGTGAAAATGAGTTATAGTGAGGGAATACGACGGGTAATTCTACTGACTTGCTAGGGAAAAAAAAAAAGAATTATCATCGGCGGCGTTTGTGTGGGGTTGTAAAATACATCACCTATACACATTTAGAGAGAAGCCCGCAGAAAAACACGGTGGATAGAATACAGCACGGGAGTAGTGAACTTTGCGAGAGAATCACGACAAGCACCGCTGCTACAACCCCGTGAATACCACTACCTCGAGTACTCCTCTCTCCCCTCACATTCATATAATAGCGCCAAAGAAAAAAAACCCCCTACACATCTCAAAAGTTTCAACAAATGTATATAAAACGGAAGGACCTACAGAATAATCCCCGTAAACCCTCCATCCCACCCAATCCAAACGCACTGCAAACGATCCCAATCCCCAAAGAAAAACCCTGCCAATGTACAAGAATATCGCGCGACTATACAAGACCCTTTTCTCTAACACAAGAGACTACAAACAGAAAAACGGAAGAAGAAAAAGGCAGCGATAAATAAGGATATAAGAAAGGGATATAAGGAGGAAGGGAAAAAACAACTACGTTACTCCGATGATTAGATTTAAAACCACCGATTACGCCCGCCCGTGCCATGAGTGAAAGGCAGACAGAATGAAAGAAGCAAGGAAGTGGACCGCCCGTGGAAGAAACGCTGACCAGAAAGACCCAAACCAGATGAAAGGGGGAAGGTATAAAATCGGTGTGGGGCGCTATGGATAGCACCAAACCAAAACAAAGCCGGAAAAACAAGCAGAAGAAAGGAGAAATCAGCCCTAAGACTCCACCAAAATTTCCTCCTTCTTCGCTCCCTCCATCTTTTCAATCCAATTCCCTTCCCTCTCCCTCCTCTGAGCACGCTTCCTAACCAACCTCGTCACTGCCCCCTCAATAGCCTCGATGTGCACACTGAGCGGAATCTGGGCTCCCCTAGCCTTATCTCTAGCCCCACCCACGCCCACATTCCCTCCATCCACCAACAATGGTTCTGCCACCCTTCTCCTCAAAAGCTCCAAATCCGCCGTCATACGGTCTAACTCTAACACCGTGCTCTCCACGTACCCTCTAGCCTGCTCCTCATAACTCCCAATAACGGCGAGGAGCTGTGCGTTCTCGCGAAAGTTCTTGCGCTGGGCGGCGTTGCCACCGAAGCGTGTCCACAAGGAAGAAAGTACGAGCGCTTCTTCCTTTTTGATATCAACTACTTCGCGCACGATCTCATCGTAGATTGGTTTATGCTGCTCCGTTAATGCCGTTAGCGAGGTGAAGATTGTTTCGCCGTCCGAGACGAGCAGACGGAGGTTCGATTCGAGCACCTCGGCGGCCTTGTTGAAAGTTTCGGAGATACGCGCGTGCGTTTGGGGGTCTGTTGGATCGGGGGTTGGAGTGGAGGCCAAGAGGGAGGTCACTGGGCTTAGGAGCTTTGTGAGGAAGGACTGGTGGTGAGACTGGTGTTGAATTGTGGTTAGTTCTCGGAGGGCGTATTGGTTAATTGAGAGGAGTCTAGATTTTACTGTTAACGGTGATAGGTGTCAAGAGGGGGGCGGCATATTTACTGGTCTAGAACTCCGCCGACCTTACTTCCAAAACCCTGTAGAGCTCTCACATTCCCTTTCGCATCTTTAGCAAAGACGTCCAGGCGTTCAGCAAGGGTCTCTTTGCACTTTAATTCGGAGTATCGGACGACGGTGCTCAGATCGCTGACGGCCATCTCGCTCTGCTTCATCACCCTGGCTAAAGCGCTACCACCGGCCGCGGAGTCAACAATCTTCTCGAACGACGATTCTATGTTCATTAGCGTTGGAAAGTCCGCGTATGAGGCATGTCGGAATGAGGAGTTCGAATAGGTTGGTGGGAATGGTCCGGGCTGTGAGGCGGCATTCAGATTTTGCATCAGTATTGATATCATTACCCCAAAAAAGCCGAGGAATATTAGCGTGACGAGGGGCCGCTTGAATGAGCGGAGTATCAGGTCAAGTTGGGACGCAAATTCATTGGCATACACCGAAGCAATACTATCCGGCTTCCTCTGCACGGATCCAGGCTGCGAAGAGTGGTGACTTGATTCTGTCAATACAGGATCTAAGGCAAAGAAATAAAATGTCAGTGTTCATCCAATCAAATAAAACAAGAAAATAAAATAAAATAAACAACGCGAAATTAAACCAATAACATCAAAGGGGGAAAAACTAAGACGAGGCTAAGATACGCGATAAGAAGAAACCTTACCAATCCTCCAACCTCTTGGTTCGAATTCTCTCGCAAAGCTCGGAATCCCACTACATGAGCTACCTCCGACAGAAACGTCGCTAGAAGAACTTCTATAATGCCCACCTGGTGATGCGCTGACCATCTGTCCGCGCGCGCCGAATCTACTCTCGTACACCCCACCCTGGCCCCTATACGGCGACGGTGATGGCCCCGGAGGGGGTAACTCCTGTTCGTACCGCCGCGCCATCATGAATTCCTCCCCTCTCTGCACCTGCGGTTGCGGAGGGGGAGCTGGATAATATCTAAGTAACTGCGGTGTTATTGGATAGGGGAGCTCAGCATTTGGACGAAACGCGGATGTGGGCGTCGGATGAAACATATCGCGGCGCTGATCCCGGTGCCATTGTTTGTGTCGTTCCGAAGGCACCGGGTCGTAGCCTGATAGCACCTCGAATGAATTTTCCGTCCCCGCCGTCGAAGGTGCGCGGTTTGTCGACCCAAAGGAAGACGGGGGTATAGTGGAAGGCGGAGTCAAAGAGGGGACGGTCGGCGCAGGGGTATACGATGGCTCAGACGGATCAGGCGAAGGTAGCTGCGGGGAAGTCTCCCTTGCAGGAGATACGTGCCGTGAAGAAGGCAGGAGCGGAAGTGTAAGACCAAGATCGCGCTCGGGCGATAATCTATCGTCCATTGTCCGCTCCGGCGAAAGGCGCGTGGGTGAAGAATATCGGTTATTATTCGGATCCATTATTGGCGGAGGCAATGCCAAGTTACCTGTGGAGGCGTTGGTATGGTTGCTGAGAGCGAGCTCGTTTGTCACTCGCATAGCTAGGCTGCTCTGCTGAATGTACTCCTCTATCGAGACGCCCTCAGGTTTGCTGTTGGCGATGGTTGCTCCGTCACCGCCGTCATTCATTGCTGTATGGTAGACAGGATTGTATCCAGGGCGCTCTAATGCCGCGTAAGAGCTACAGTTATTTAGTGTGTATGGTCGATCGATGAGGTTGTTGAGGTTAGAGATAGGCGATGATGGTGGAGGGGTGTGGAGGTGTATGTGGAGGTGGTGGTGGTGGTGGTGGTGGTAGTGGTGGTAGCGGTGGTAGCGGTGGTTGTACTTCGAACGGCGGGGGGGGGGGGGGCTGGGTCTGGGATTCTTGAAGGATAGAATGTAGGGGGGGGGGGAGGTCCCTCGAGTCGGAAGGAAGGGGCGAGGGTTAAACAGGTCGGGTGTTTCCCAGAAGCTCCAATACCCCGCAGCTTCCCACAGCCAACTCATCTCTAATTGGTTCAATCTGATCGAAACAAGCTAATATGATAGATCACATTTCCCCATCCAGCCAATCAACTCCAGAACAGGAGCACTCGTCCTCAAATGACCACCTTGTCTCCGGATGTTAAGCCTATGATAAAAGTGAAAAAAGATTCTCGTAAATTCAGATCAGAGCTGATAAGCATCACTTATTGAAACGTCGAAGATTCCACCACGATGCGACCATGGCTTTTTTGGCTCAGATGGAACATTTTTGATGTTGGTTTGATCTTTTTTATCGATAAGTTGAAGAAGGGAAAAAAAGAAACCAATATCGGCAGGACTTTGAGAACCAGACCAAGGTGGAGCATGTAGCCAAGGGTCATTCTACTCGAGAATTGTTATTTTTGAACCAAAATACCCGCAATGGGTAGGTATAATGCACCAGCTGTCTCATGCGAGATGCTCTTCATGGGGGGTTACAACTCCCCCCTCCTCATCTTCATCCATCTACTGTACCATCCATCCATCATCCCTCCAAAATCCTCATCGATCGTTTCTCCCCTTGAGTAAGACATTACTAGGGTTAGGTTTAAACACTCAGCGGAAGTGGTTTGCAATCCAAACCATTTCAGCCGGGCTCAGTTGCAAGCCCGGCCCCGGCAGTCGCTCCAAATACTAATGTTTGTGGTGCTGAGACTTCGATCCCCCCCCTCCCCCGATAAGATAGGGCACCAAACCAAACCGTTTGGTCAGGCACCGATCTTTACACCAAATTTGGTGATGAAAAACGGACTTTTTCAAAGTCACAGCCCCCCAACCCCACCAAAACAATTGGAATTTTGACATCAGTCAGAAAATCTCATTGCGCTCAGCACGTTAAAAGCATCCCGTACGAACTGGAAATAATCAAACCTCAAGCTATTAGGACGCTGGAGTGGCCTCCCTCAACAAAAGGCCTATCCCACCTATCCTTTTTACTTGTCTTGTCTCGGCGGATGGCTAAAGCCAACTTCTTCCGGGCGATCCCCCCCCCCCCTTTATCCGAAGAGGGGAATTTTGGACCTCCTGTCGTGAGGTTCAACTATTCCAGTTCCTGCGATAGATAAAAGAAACAATCGTATCAACCGGTGTGAAACTGACTTGAAGAATTAATGCTGCAAGGGGCTCCGTCTAAAGAGGTATCATACATGAGAATCGTATATCGGCATCTCCCACCTAGCCAACTGGGGCACTCCCCCACGACATTACAATTTTTAAACGTCGCGTAAAGTCCCTTATGTGTTATCTATGAGTCTGATAACGTGCCATAAAATTTTAGGTCATTTCTAATAGGCCTTGGTATTCCCAGAGTGGTGAGTCAAAATGGATGCCTTTGGGGCAAAAGACCGTCGAACCGAGCGTTTTGATCTAGTATCATAGTATGATACGAGTATGATACTCTGCCTAGTACCTGCGCCGTGCCGTAAAATAGTGTCCGGTCACTGGGCTTGCCCGAATGCTTGCCCTTAGTTCCAACCGAGCGAAGCAACCCTCCAATCTAAATATCATACACTCGTCCACCTTCACAGAGGTGAGAAGAAACGACACTAGAGCCTACGCTGCACGTAACCAAACTTTCCTTCCAAGACTAAAATGGAAATTCTTCAAATCTTATGTTATCTATTGTTCCCTCATAGCTCTAACGCAGGCTGCTTAGCTATTCACATCTAATCATTTTCCTCGCTTGATAGGGCGCACCAGAAATCACATTTCCTCACTCGAGATACCTAATCGGATTTATGTCGGAATTTCTGTGAGAGATGCGGGCTTGAAGAGAAAGTAGAGACCGGTTGGACGTGGGAATAGCATAGTTTGTAGAAGGAGGATCAGAGTTGTTCCGATGTTTATTGTACATTGCTACTTGGGTACCAGACGATGGTACTGATACCCTTGAGAGGTATCTATATACAGTATGATGAGTTCCCGCTATGCCTTACCGGGCATACTTCCGTCACATTGAAGCCATTTTCCCAACAATTTATTCTCACTACACCATCACCCATCCGTTAGCAACCCAGAAACCCTCCCCCAGTGGGCTCCCCAATCCCAAGATGACTTACCGGAACCTGTGTCATATCCGCCGTGGTCACACTTCCATGCACTCTCTTGACGCCCTTGAAAGTCTTCCTTCCCCGGACGAACCAGTATACCACTGCATAACAGAAGATAATTGCTATCACAACCGAAACATAGTCTGTCAAAAAATAAAAATCAGCCCCATCTTATGCAAGGGTGGGATAGGATAGGAAGTGATAGGACATACTCATGTTGCTCTTGGTGACAGGCATCACATACGGGAAACTATAGAATACCAGGGTGAAGAGTGACCAGACAACCAAGACTCCATTAGCAAACCATCCCCACCGACCCATGTAGAATGGCCCAGGAGTCGAGATTCGACGGCCTCCAATGAGAAGAAGAGATACTGGAATCATATAAGATATGTACTGCATGAGAATACCACCAGTGAGAAGCGAGAAGAAGGCTGTGGTGGAGACCCAGTAAAGGATGCCAAGCACAGCAATCCAGAAGCACGAGAAAAGATGAGACCAGAGGGGAACGGAATAGGGTGCTCCAGCGACAACGGCGAGATAAGAGGAGAATGGAAACCCCCTGTCCCGGGCAAAACTCCACATCTATATCCTATCGTCAGCCTGAAATATAGAGAAAGTGAGAAGAGTAGCCAACCAAACGGCTCTGCCATGTATGAATGCTCATTAAGCATCCAATAGCAGTGAGAACAACGAGGACTTCCAGAAACACCGCCCCTGGGATATTTCCCCTGAGTGCTTGTCGGAACAATTCCAAGATCGGTACCATAGTTGGAGTACCAATTACACCGAGAATGTCCTGCATAGAGAAGAATATGGCTATGCTGTAAACCCAAGATGTAATAAAGCCGATTGCTATGGTGCCCATAATTGCCCTAGGAATATTCTTTTCTGGGTGCGGGATCTCTTCTGCCATATGGACGCATGAATCTAGGCACGAGAATCCCCAATTGACTCCAAGAAGACCGAGAATCCAGGCGACTGCATCATTATCCCAGCCCGAACTATTAGTATAGGATCTGAAAACAGCGCTATTGTATGACTATATCAGTATCATGTAGAGAGATCGTGTAGAATAATAATAAAAAACAAATAAGGCAGGCGATGCATACTCGGCAGAAGCCTTTTTCGGCGAGGCGATCAAAACCGCAAGAGTAATTGTCAGGAAACTAGTCAGCGAGATATAAAGGCTGGCCTTATTTAGCCCTGGGAGGAACCGGTTGGAGCAGTTTAAAAAGAAGACTAGAATATTGGCGACCTGATAGCCGACAAATCCCATCCATTGTTTGTAGACGATCTAGGTCATAGTCAGCACCCTAGATTCCTTCCTACAGGGTTAAAACAGCGCCACCCACCTCAGGCCTACAAAGAATGATGATCCCTACGACTCCCTGGCCGATAACAAGAGCCACAGAAGCTCCAGTGATCATGGCGCCAGCCCATGCAGTAACCCCAGTGATATATGACTAATTTCCAAAAAGGACGTTATTAAATTTTCACCGCCTCAGTCATCACTAGCAGCAGCCTTAGCTGCGAGGCCAGCTTCACGAGAGCTGCAGTACCAGTAATGAAACCTAAACAATGCGAAAAGGCAAGAAAACAAACTTACTAAGAAAGCTCTACATCTCCTGGGAGCAAGTCTGATTACCCAATAGTACTGGCCACCTGAACAATTAATAATTATTCATTCACCTTGAAGGAATGTGCATGAGAAACTTACCAGCGTTCGGATAAGCACTCGCCAACTCCCCTAGACTAGCTCCGATACAGACATGGATCAATGCAACGAGAATTGCCCCGTACATGTAGATCGAGGCACCTCCATTACCAATCCCGGTAGTGAGCGCGCCGGTAACGGCAAACCAACTGTTTGAAATCTGGAATTGATCCGTTTTTGTATTAACCCCTTACTCATAGCGGTATGAAACGGCAGCAGTAAGTAAATAAGGGGAACACATACACTGAATCCAACAGCCAAGCAGGAGAGCAGCGTAAACTTTCTTTGCAGCTCAGGTTTATACCCTAGCCCAGAAAGACGGGCATCGTCAAAGTTGCTCAAGCTAGCGCCCTCATCAACAGCCGTAGTGACAGCTTCCTTTGGGAAGAGGGTAGTTTTCCCTGCGCCGGAAACCATTTTCGACGTATTGAATTAAACCCGGCGGACTGGAAGAACAGCTATGAAAATCTTGTGAAGGTCCAATGTCAAGACGAACACGGGGGAAACAGGTCAATTAAAGGAGCGAGCAAGAGTGTAACGCCAAGACTAGCTTGTTTTTTTTCTTTTTCGAGAGGGAGGAGAATAGACCAGTGGCTTAAGCGGGATCGGAGAGAGCAGCGAGAATGGAGAGGGTGGGAGCAGATCCGTGAGCGGTAGAAACATCAGAGACGGGAGATACGGGCGAGTACTCGAGTACGGTATAGTAGGCTAGGCGGGCATCCCGAAGGATCGGCTCATTACATTGTTTCCCTGGATGCACGTGTAACGGCTGTTAGCGAGCTGGTGCTGTCGATCCGTTACAGCAAGCATAGTACGGTAATCATCGTCATATATCATTCACTGATCATTTTACATGTTTGGGACGGAGTTTATTTCTATGTACAGTACGAGTACAGTACTGTACTCGGGTGTGTGTGGGCGCGCGTTCACTTCTCATACTAAATTATGATTCTGATGTCTTGCCTGTCTGTCAGTAATCCCAACAAGCTTCCAAAGTATCACAAATGACCTTAGATATCGAGGCGTTGAATCTAATACCTTCACGTCCCCCTGTAATTACACGCTCACATGAAAAGATGTGAGATGCACCTGGCTGCCGGCCCCGAAATGATACCGGTACGCAGATTGGGAATGGATGATAAGCCTACTATTGATATCTGCCGAAGTATTACAGGTTCTCTATGTTTCCCAGTTGCACAGTTATCATGGTTTTGAGCCCCGCACAGATTTAGGAGGGGTGGGGGATCTCGATGAGGGAGTTCCCCTGGGAAATCCTAGGCTTGCTGTGGGTGTGCAAATTCCTGCTATTGGGATGCAAAGTGCAATGCCAATCCAGAAACACCGGTATGCGATGGCCCCCGCTGTGCTTTGAATCATGTCACCAGAAGTGCATGCAATACCGGTAGATTGCTTCGTCTCCGTTTCCCTCGCAGATTAAGTGCTTATTGTGAGCCTCACGTTCACCAGTCGGCAGTCATACCCCTTCTCCCTCCCCAAGGCATGTGAACCTCTCACCGCTGTCAGATTGCATGATTCCGCTGAGATCAGAATTGAATACTGGATCTTCCCGAGATTAGCATCGTATCATGCAGTATGTGATCTCGGGCAAAGAGGGAATGTGGTTAGCCGCTGGTTGTCCTCGAGGGCGCAAGGCAAAATGTGATTGAACGAGTGAGATCTAGTGAATATTAGGTGAGAGGGGGTTCGATAGTGGCGACACTTGCAGCAATCAAGAAGTGCCCGAAAACAGGGGTTCGCAAAATATATGGCAAAAAAAAATACTTGAGGATCTGAGCGCCCATAGAGGTTCAGGAGCTGGTTTTTGTGCATACCCTTTGCCCACTAAGAGTACTGCAGATTCTGGCTACCGCCCTTCATGAACAGCTGCCGTGCTATGTTGCAACGGGTGTCTCTCGAGGACCTCGAAGCATTGACGTACCTGGCCTTTAGCCCCTTGCATGTGGGGGAGTCCCACACCGTCGTTACCCTTGGGAGGAACGCAGTGTGCACTGTAAAAAGAAAGAATTTGGGGAGCGGCACTTTGGCTGGGGGTACGAGTACGGGTACCCCGAGAAACATCAATTTACCGGTATTCTGGAAGACCTTGTGGTCGGGAATCTGTGGTGGTACAATACTGGTATCTTCCGGGCTGAGATTGTGGAAAATTTTGTGCCGCACTTGTCAGGACCTGGGGCGCAGGTTGATAAGCAGCTTTTGTTTAATTACCATAACTTTACATGGGGTATGACATGTGCAAACATCAGACCATAGTTAATATTATCATAACTATGATCGTACCTGCGCTCACATCATTGAAGAATACAGTCGCCCCCACACCCCCTGCTGCCAAAATCTGAAGAATCTGTCTGGTACAGCGGGCGATCCAGGACACCAGGGCAGGTCTTGGTGTAAAGAAATTTAGAACTCTAGAGATTTATGCGGGACAGTGAGGTGTCCGGATTATCGAAATCCGGGATAGCGGGGCGTGACCGTGCTGAGGTACCGTGGCCCCTCTGTCTTAGAGACTGACAGGGGCGGCGCAGAAACTTCTGCCGTCTCGGCGGTCCAGGAGATGAGCTGAGCTCTACGACTGCTAATGGTGGGCACAAAAGTCTACTCGTAATGTCCTGACGTTTGTGAACACGACTGCTATTGCATACCGCCAAAATTCAGCTTTTTTGCGCTGATCTTGGCATCATGCAATAGCAGTTGTGTTCACAAACGTCAGGACATTACGAGTATGTGATGCGGATAATGCAATTGACAGGCGGGCACGCTAATTTTTGGTGAAGGAAAAGGTGTGTTAAACTTTTAGCGTAGTGGCTGGGGTGAGTACCGTCCTCTGGGTGGTCGAGAGGGCCTGGGGCTAATCAAAGGAAGCTCTACAGACTTCCCTTCATGCCCAGCACAGCGCCGGCATCGTACCAGTGTTTGCTTTGGATGTTGGAGGCATTTTTGCGGGGGCGAGCATTGGTATCGCCGCAGATAGGGTAGATTTTTATGAAGCTGTCTGGATTCTTGGAATCTGCTCTGATAAGCGATATCGATGGCTATTGGTTCTAGTGTTGCGTTGGTGGGGCCCATTCGAGGCCGGTTTTCGAGAGGGGAATTTCACTGCTATTCCCGAAACATCGAAATGTAATAAACTGGCCTGCCAATCATCAACCTCGCATTAGTGACCTACAACGTGCTACCCCACTGGCAAGATGATCTTTCCATACATTCTTTGTGATCCGTAAGTCGCTCTCGGATAGACGCGTGACGTGATGTCTTCCTTGCCTTGTCGCTTCTCCTGATTCCGCCACCCTGCTATGCGTCCATCTCGGACTTGCACCTCCATCCTCCTTAAACACTCCTGGCCTTCAAAGAGAATACTGGTGATGTCGAAAAAACCTTCACCGGGCCAACTGCCGGTAGAATCCCTACGCGCTCCAGTTTCCCCTCCAATGTTGAAGCGAAAAGCGAGGTCTCCAACTCCACCACTGGAAAAGAGGTTGAAGGCGCGGGTGGAGCAGGAGGATGAAGGAAGTGTTTTCAAACCGGGGGTGGGCGTGGCTTCACCGTTTCAACTCACGAGGATTGACGAGTTACCCGAGAGCGAGAATGTTGGCACGGTGGGGATTAGAGATATTCTTCGCAGAGGTCCACTCAAGGAAGTTTGGATATTCAATTACTTGTTTGACTTGGATTGGGTTATGTAGGCTATTCTCGGTTAACGTGGGGTTTTATGCGCTGACTGGGGGGATTATGTAGGAATCAGTTTGACCCTGAGGTCAGGGACATAGTAAAAGTGAGAATAGTCCATGGGAGCTGGAGGCGGGAGGACGCCAACCGGATTCGAATTCACGTTAGTCGACCACCCTTATTGGAGGGGACTGTGCTAAATTTTGGTAGAACCAAGCGGAAAGATATCCCAATGTCAAGCTTATTTGTGCGTTTATGCCTGAGCCCTACGGAACTCATCATTCGAAGATGTTTGTTCTGTTCCGGACTGATGACCATGCCCAGTAAGACACTATTCGCATTTCCGGCCACACGCTGACAAACATAGGATCGTAATACACACCGCTAATATGATCCCGTTCGACTGGCAGAATATGACACAGGCTGCCTGGCAATCTCCACTTCTCCCCCTCTTACCCCAAGATCATGGGTCGCCCAGTCCCCAAACCTCTAATCCCATTGGACAAGCATTCAAGACCGATATCTTAGCCTACTTCTCGGCTTATGGCGAGGGAAGAACAGACCTTCTCACTGCGCAGCTTTCAAAATACTCTTTCGATCCGGTCAAAGCAGTATTTGTCGGTAGTGTCCCCGGGAAATTCTATATTGACGCATCCAACGGGGGAGGGTACGAATGGGGTTGGAGAAGGTTGGCTAGTGCCCTTAGGAAAGTACCCCTTCGGAGTCCTAATGTCAAGGGCTGCATAGTGGTCCAAGTATCATCTATAGCTACTCTTGGGTCAAAAAACACATGGCTTTCCCCGGTCCTTTTTGCAAGTTTGAAAACGAGTAAATTGGCAGGATCCACTGAGCCAAAGTTCCACGTGATGTTCCCCACACCTAGCGAAATCCGGGAATCTCTAAATGGGTATAAAAGTGGCTCATCTCTACACATGAAGTTTCAGTCCCCAGCACAGCAGGCACAACTGGGATATATGCGGCGGCACCTCACACACTGGGACCCGAACCCTCCACCGAGCAATCAGTTGCCATCCTCCCCCGTTCTCAAGGACGCAGGAAGGGCGAGGGCAGCACCTCATATAAAAACCTACATCCGCTTTTCAGACACCGACTGCACGCATATTGATTGGGCTCTCCTGACATCAGCAAACATCTCCACCCAAGCCTGGGGCTCCGCAGAGAAGGACCCAATAGGAACTACAAGACACAGAGAAGTGCGCATCTGCAGTTACGAAGCAGGGGTTCTGGTGTACCCGGAAATCCTGGGCGTAAAAGAAATGGTGCCGACTTTTAAGAAGGATACCCCGGATGAGATCGTGGATGAGGGAACAGCGGGGCTGAGGATGCCGTATGGGCTGCCGCTGCGGAAGTACGCTTCGAATGAAATGCCGTGGTGTGCCTCTAAGAGTTATTCGGATGTAGATTGGTTGGGACAGAAATGGGAGGCGTGATTGGGGGAGCTGGCGTGGGGTGGGGCCGGTGTTTTCCATTATTACTATTTCTGGCTCTGATTGCTCTTGAAGCATGAAGCATGAAAAGATGGTTAGTGCATATGATGGTTTACTCCACGTGGAAATTGCTAGGGCTTTCTAGGTGGATATTTGCTAGACCTGATACAACATAATATTATGAACTATGATAGGCTTTTCTGCACCCAGCGTAGAATGTGATTCCAGTAGGGATAGGAGATTTGATAGTGGGCGCTTGACCGGGGCATGACATGAGCTTAAGATTGAATAACCATCGGAAACAGAGTGATACCCCGTGGCCCGCACAGATACTGTAATAAGGCACTTGTCACTTTTGTCGTTATTGTTATTTTTGTTGCATCTGGGTTTGCTTTCTACTGTTTTTTTGCAGATCCCCTTTTGTTTCTCTCTTTGCCTCCGACTGTTCAGCGGCGATCTTCGTGCCAACTGCTGCTGCGGGCGAGATCGTTTGTTTGAAACACCCTATACAGTGCTCCACCAACGTCGGTCCTCGTGCCCTCTAGGTGCTGACCTCAACCCTATATCGCGAGCGGGCGTGTGTGTGGAGTATGGGTGTAATTCATCACCAGGCTATCGGCCTATTTGATAAGCAAAATGTAATTGAGCAAACCAAATGAGCACCACCTAACACTTTTCCAGTGCTCCTCGACCCATTTCTTGGGTGCTTCCTTAACGTAGGCCTCGTCGCGCTCGCCAAGCACGCCGAATCTCCATTCTACGGGATCGTTATACCTCTGGTGCCTGCCCAGGGCCTCCGGACCTTGAAGGGGTTCCGTTCCTTCATCAGCGATGCTGGGTGACCCCGAGACAGAGAGGAGATCAAGAGACCCATTTCCAAAATTCAACACGATTCTCGACATTCTTTTCATAGATGTTATTTCCCCGCTGACTGTAGGCGGTTGAATGTGCCCTCCTGCCGTCGAGGTATTTCCTTAACTCGGGCTGCTACAGAATGGGTATGGTTCGATCTGATTGATAGTTGGCACCATCGTGACCACCTATAGGGGCTCTCCGGGTTCCGGACTCTGAAGTTTGAGACTCCGATTGTGCGGGCTTTACCGTTCACAAGTTTCCCTATGGCGGCCTAAGAGCCGCCGATGGGGATGTCTACTACGGTAATGCAGACTGGCCGGTTTCCGTATGAGGGAACTGTTCATCATTAGGACGTAGACGATTGGGCTGTGGATCTGGTGTGGTTGGTTGGTGTTGGGGGATGGGGAAGAAGGAAAAAAAAAAGGGGACAGTGAGAGGTATACATCTAGGTAGTCAGTCTGCAGCTCCCTCGATGTCTGATCTAGCTCTTTCTCAAGGCCCTCTGGTGCTCCTCTGGTGCTCCTCTGGCGCTCTAAGGTGATTATAGGGCCCGCCAGTGAGGAATATTTCCTGTTAGGACACAAGAGTTCTTAATTTCCATCTGGCCTCTTCGTTATGGATGGCCCCTTGCTAAACGCTTTCATCACCACCCAACTTCTATTTCGCATATTCTGGAAGGGCTGGCATATTTCTATATCCCACCTTCGGCGCTCACTAACAGCCCTTTCGGCCACCCTGAACTTCAACAACCAAGTCCCTGACCCACATCCCAGACGCTAACACCGGCGTGTAGGCTATAGGTCGTTTCGGAATACATTGGTGATAGATATCTCCTGACAAATGCAAATTTCCGTACGGGATTATCCTAGGTGAAATACGTTGAATGGGGGTTGAAGGGCTTTGAGGAAGTCTCGGAATTTTTTAATTGGCCCGAATCTGGCCTGCGGGCTGTGTCCTTTTTTGAGGGGGTTGTAGGCGTGCTAGAGGGTGATTGAGGCCGCTATCAAGGGGGATTTAACTGTCCGGAGTGGTGGATACTAATGAGTGGGATGGTGTGGTCCGAGTGGGAGAATGGGTACAGAAGAGTTTGCGGAGGCCCGGAGGGTGGTTGCAGATGTTGGGGTGAATGGGGCATGGGGGTGGGGTGCTGCCGGCACTGAAGTATTTGTCCTACTGTGGGTATGGCACTATAGTCTATATATGTACTGTACGTCGTATCTGAATGTTCTATCCCAAAATACGACCACAATGCTTACTTGCTTGCTGGGAGGGAACCCCCCTGCCCAGCAGAAATGAGGCATCCCTAGAAAGCCGGGCGGAATGCGGGGGAGAAAGGGAGGGAGGAAGAAAGAGAGGAAGAAAGAAAAGAAAAAAAACCTCCACAAAACACTAGAACTAGCAGAAGACCATAGTGAGATAACACATATGGGAGCAAGTAGGTGAGTGGAGCTTTGCTAGCCGTATCGTACCAGAGTAACAAGCGCACAAAGCACTGATTCTGTTTTAAACCACTGAGAATCTCTCATTAAACAAACACCTAAGGAGTAAGAAACACCTCCGTTGAAATCCACCAGCAACTTGGGAAGCGAAACACACTACCCACCCATCAAAATCCCAAGATCGGGCTTCCAGTAGGATAAATATTAGTTCCCAAGTTGACCTTTCATGAAATACCTAGCTGGCGCAGTGGTTAATACTCCTGTCGCATTTAGCGGGAGCTCAGGAGTTCAATCCATGCTGACAATCAGTTATTATTGAACGATCCGTCATGTAGGGCAGGAGAATTAAAAAGATCCTGCCCTATGGGGACTGGGAGATTGAAGAACTTAGCCCTCATCAATAGGGCTGTGTGGAGTTTAACAATCCTGCTACGAGGAGGTAGAATCCGACTCTAGACCTTAAAGGTTGGCGATCGGCGGGTAGCAGAAGCGAATGGGAGGGGGCCTGGCAAAGAAAGAAATAATAAAAAACAATAAAATATATAAAAGTAAGAATAGAAAAAATAAATATATATATAAAAATTGCTTCTTTTACCTTGGGAAGGCAGCTGTTGCCCCTCTCCCTATTTATTGCCTTGTGCACATAGCTTTTTTTCTTATTAAAGCGAGGTAGTACTAGTATACTGTACTCGAGTACTAGTACTGGGCGGGAGACTAGTACTGGGGGTTATCTCGACTACACTAGTTTTGGTTGGTTAGGTTGCGACCTGTATGAGCATCGAGTAAGTTCAGCACCTTCTATTCCCCGCGCATTTCAGACTCATGACTATAGCCCCACACTTGAAGTTGAATATTTTATCCACAAGCTAACCCTCCAGATACTCGACTTCCCAAAATCCTTCAAGGTTCCTTACTTTCCGCGATTATCCTGGGACGTCTGGGGAATGTCCCCGTCAGAACTCCGGAAACCCATAATGATGTGTTTTGTGAATTGGAGTTTATGAGCTTTCTAAGCACTTTGAGCGAGTAAGTGGTGCCCGGGTGCGGAAGAGTTGCTGGGGGTTGGGGGGTGTACTGCAAAGAAAGGGACTTGACCTACAGTGTGCTACTCTTTATAATAGCTATGCGTACAGTGAACAGCTCGCAGCCGTGCAATGACGGGTACAGGTATATCGGTGGTCTGGTGTTGGTAGATTTTTAATCCTCTACTATTGGCTGGCATCTATCAGAAACCAGTCATACTAACGGCGCAGGGGCAATTATTTCTTTCTTATACTCGTGATGTCCTGACGTTTGTGAACACGACCGCTATTGCATGATGCCAAGATCAGGGCAAAAAAGCTGAATTTTGGCGGTATGCAATAGCAGTTGTGTTCACAAACGTCAGGACATTACGAGTACTTGCAAAGCGCAGTTATTGGGTCAAGGTCGGCGGAACACGCTACGGTATTACCGTAAGAACCGAGATAATTGAGAATGACGCTAGGACTTCCAGAATTTCCGGCTTTGGATTAGGGGACAAAACACACACAGCGAGAAGATTCCCCTTCAGCCCTCACTTGAGACGTAGACCTTACTAGGAGAGGCAACTCCAACGTCCTAGCGAGATTCTCAATTATTTCGGTTTTTTTTTACGGTAGCGTAGGGGAATGAAAATCTGAAACATCGAAACTTTTTTGTCGCAAACCTTATTTTGGAAGATCAGTTACTAGCGCAGATCTCCCGCGAGCTGGGATGAGGTGAGACAACCAGGGATGTCATCATACTGTCTTTGTTTAACGTACGACCTGCGCTTTATCATGTCGCAGAGCCTGGTCTCGAATGAGAATTTGTGTTGGAGGGTATTTGGCGCACGGAACTTTAATACAAACAGCAGCTCCGTAAAGAAATTTCCAACACTCCTGGGTTTTGAAGGCTGTTCTTGATGGTCTAGTGCATCACCAGCAGCGCCTTATGGGCGTCACTTTCCTGAGATTTCCGTGTTGCGGGTCTTCTGGTGGGGGTCTGCACGCTGGGAAGAATTTGGGGAATGGAGCTAGATCAGGGGATCTTTTTGGAATTGGGGGGGATTGGTTGTGATGTGGGTTACTTGGGGGGAAATGATTTTAGACCCTATTTTTCGGGCTCGCTAATGGATTTTCCGGGGGCTTTTTTCCAGCGGGGTTAGTACAACATAAGCAGAGAGATTAGGTGGAAGGAGAGATGCTTCTGCAGTGATGGAGATGTCTACTCTATCACTTCGCGAGCCCTTTTCCACCAAGGGTGGGGGGCCGCTACCTCCTTAACCACAAGGAATTCTGTGTTTCCTCCTCAACGAACCAGGCTAGAAAGCATGTCAAGAGTAGTTTGAAATAGGAAAAGGAGAAAAAATTGTATAAAGGAATAATGAGACCGAAAAGCTGCTAACACTGTTAGTAGGAGATAGTTGTCAAGTGCACCGATGCAAAATCTCAAGTCGCTTTTAGGCCTCACCAGACCTTAGTATACAAGACAAGTTATCGATATAAGTGCCCAATCCTTCGGGTTTAAGGGGAAGCAGTAGTTTTCGCTTGGGGATTTCTCAATCTCGTAGTGCTGAGTTGCCAATGTCTCTGAAGACAGCTGTTTCCGCGCAGAAGTCAATGACCCGAGTTTTTTGTCATCCCATCTTTCGGTAGCATTCTCACACGACGCTTTGGGATGAATTCAGTCTTCTGCCATCATACATCTGGGCGCATTTAGGGGCGTCACAATTTCAGGAAGATCTCTTTATCCCTGTTATCCGTGCATCCCGGCTGTATTCACTATTCGATCGTTTTGATCGTCCCGCTTTTCCGGAAATTTAGCCGGTGGGGTAGCGGGGTAAGCCCGAGTGATAGTGTGTGAGGGGGATCGTGGTCACTCGGTTTTGCTTGGTCTTTCTTGTCAATGCCGCTGTGGAGGTCTGTGTTCGGATAGTTCCACCTTTGCATGGGGTTCGCCTGGTGTTGGATTCGGGAGTGTGGCTCTTGGTCTGGAAGTGCGTTGTGCTCTGCGGACATTGCGATGTTGGGGGGGTCTTTACTATTATCTATCATTTAGGGTTCATGTATTATCGCGGCCGAGTTGAAGCCGGGTACTTAAGGCGGCAATTCCCGTACGAGGTGTCCGGCTTGAATTCGGCCGCCTCAGTATTTTCATGGTACAATAATCCCAGTAGTAGAGTGTTGTATTAGGAGCAGAGAGGAGCGCAGGCAACAGGAAGTGCACACGGGACGGAGGGGCGCTGAGGTGTGGACGAGCGAGCGTTCTAGGGCATGAACGGATGTATAGCTCTACGTGTAGAGTTTTCACTGCTTAAGGTGACCTTTAGCTAGCAACCCCCATAGAGAATAGACACCACGGCATCCTTCTCCTATCGACGAGTAGTCGCCCCCTAACTTATACAGTTTAAATAAAGATATTGAATCCTATCACCACACCTACACGATCGCGCCACCCACCTCCATCATATTTGTTCTCATTCTAGTTGTTGATCAAGCCGTTTTGGCTGCATCCCTCTCATCTCCTGGCCGCATGTGTGTGTGTGTGGGGGGGGGGGGGGGTGCTCTCAATGGGGCGGGAGGATACTGGCGCCGCCCACGAGGTGCTCCGTCGCTGGATTGTGGATTCAGCAGTAATTTTAAATTCAGGGCTTTCACCGAGCTGCTGTAACTTATTGTATGATATTAGATATGCAATGAACAAAATTGATCAAACTTCTATTGCTCGTCACAACCATTTCCCAGCAACAAAATGAAAATTTGTAAGTCATATACTCCGACCGATGCACTGTTATTACCAAAAATATTATCCCAAGCGAAGTTCAGACAACCGCCCTTCCGACACCGCTCGCTCCACCACCAAAACACTCACACCCCGCCAGTGTCCACGGATCCCTCATCAAAGCCTCAATCTCCTGCCTCTCCTTCTTTACCAACACCTTAACAACCTCACAATCTAAATAGCTATCCCACCTCCCCGCCACCCCCGCATCCTCCGCGTGCCGCGCCTGTGCCCACGCCAGTAGATTCTCACTGGGAGCGGAGGGGTCCAAGAAGCCGTTCGCCAACGCCAGAAATTCCATATCATCCTGACCGGGCGCATAGCGTAGAGCATGTAGTGGCCAATTCTGCGAAGCGTATCTCAACAAGGAGTGATCATTCACCCTCCCCTCAAACTCCGCCTCATCCCTTGTGGGTCCTAACTCGAAATCTTCAAAGGACAAATATGTCAGGCATCGTTTCGCAAGGAGTACATGTGTCTTCTCGAGGTCTATCCTGAATGGCGCAGCAACGGGACTTGTCGCGATTTGCGGGGATATCAGGTACTCTTTTACAGAAAAGTGAGCTAGCCCGACGGTCTTCCCGTCGTCGCTAAGACTGACTAGGCCAGCGCATATGTCTGTTATGTCCTCGGGATCGTTAAGAAGGGTTGCTCGGTCGAGTGCGCAGGCTCCGGGTTCTATTGCTATGGCCTCAACAAGTTCTTCTAGTGTTAGCGGCCGGAAGGAGCATACGAGCCATCGCAGGACTCGCTGGGCAAGGATGGCATCTTCTGGGGGGATATTTGCGAGTATGCGTTCGTAGGTTTGGTCCATATCGCGGGAGAGGGTATGGAGGGTGGATTTTATGGCTTTGTTGGAGCGTTGTCGGGCGACGCGGTCTAGGGAGTGTTTTACCCAGCGGAACCTATAATTTGCACCTGTCAGTGAGTTGCACGTCTGATGTGATTTGAGGAAAATGAGGTAGGGAAATGTATCGCACATTCCGTCAGCGCCAATTGACAAGGCGTTCATGATCTCCGTTTTCATTTGCGGCGGTAGACGCCGAAGCTTTGGCTGGCGTTCTATCTCTGTTGTGATGAACCTCTTGATATCATCTTTGATATCTGCTGGTTTGATTGCTATACTCGGAGCTCCTGAGAATGCCCACTTGATATCTGTTTCCTGTCGGCTGGTGATAAGAAGATTGACCTTCCCACTCGCCGGTTCGTGGAGTTTTGGTAAATTATCAAGGATCTCTGAACGGTCCTGACACTCGTCTAGTGCGTCAATTACTATAACTGTTTTAGGCCGCGCTGCTAGGAGATTAGTAAGGACTGGTTTTAGGTCGTCGAGACACGGCGGGCTGCCGTTGGCGTCGTCGTAAAGTTTTTCAACCTCAGGAGTGACATCCCCATCGTGCTCCAGGAGTTGAGATATTAGGTTTCCGTAGAGGTCGCGAGATGTTTGTTTAGTGGATTCTTTAAAGTCAAAGTAGTAATATATTAACTCTGTGTCAGTTTGTTTGATTTCGTCACAGATTTTGTCGATTATTATTGATCTGAACTGGCGTTAGAGGTGTACAGAAGTGGCTTGTTTGAGCACTTACGACAGGATGGTTTTTCCGGAGCCAGCTGGAAGTCGCCAAAGTTAGCCTCCGAGTACTGATACGATACCGTAAGAACTCGAATAATTGGACCATGTATCAGGCAGTCCAAAATTTCTTCTAGAAAAGGGCCGACAAACACCAAAAAAGCCTGCTCTCCGAGACAGGCAAAGGGAAAAAACCAGACCTTGCTGGGAGAGGCAACTCCCACGTCCTAGTACATGGTCCAACTATTCGAGTTCTTAGGATAGTAGTAGTGGTGGTGGTGAGGACGCACGAATCCCGTGAACCCAAAGCATTGAATTATCCTTCTGCAGCCACTCCTTGAAACCATCCCTCTCCGTCAGCCACTCACCCGTCCCCGGATGTCTCAGCATGCACGCCGTATCGTAGTTTTTCCGATGATCCGCTGGCGACAGCCAATTCAGTGTCTTAAGAAACTTGTCTCCTACAATGAACCCCTCGCAATTAGAACGCATATTGGGAGAGTTCTCTGGAATAGCAACCTTTCCTCTTCAAAACCGCCAATCTCCTCTCCTCCTCCTGGTCCTTCTTCAACTCGAGTACATTCACCGATATAAGCCGCGAAAGATGCCTAAAGCCACCCCCAAGTTAGTCTCACCACCCCTTCATCAACCCGTAGAGTGCAGGAGAGGGGAATTCGAAACGCACAATCCGTCCGTAGACAACGCTAGTGAAAACGTGCTCTTGTATCCCTCGATCCTCCTAATCCAGTCCTTCGTCTCCTGCTCTTTCAGCGGCCACATCATCCTCTTCACAGCCTTCTTCACCTTCCCGTACGCCGGGTCCTGATACTTTTGTAAAAATAGCAGGAGTCTCTTCAACTGCGTAGCGCACTCGTCGAGGTCATTTTGCAACGAGTTCCCGATCAGTGTCGGGTGTGCTCCTGTGGCCGGGATTTTGGTAGGGTCTAGCACCCCTTTTACCGCGTCGAGGATTGTGCTGAAGGATATTAACTCCGCTGCTAGGTCTCGGAGTTCCTTGGGGCAGCCCGAGACGCCGGCGCCGTAAGAGTAACCGAGAGATATTAGCTGCCCGGTTAGGGTGACAACGGTGATTACACTGGCGGTGATGGAGAGGGGGTCCATTTTGGTGGGTCTTTTGCAAGTGCCGTGGGGGGCGGAAGTAGAGGGGATGTTCTTTATCGTCCCTTTTTCTGTCTATTGGTCTGTCTGTCTGTCCGTTTACCCGCCCGCCTGCCTGTGTGTTTGTCTGTCTTGATAGATTTCCGTTCAGTGAGTTGTATGTATCCACCTGCCCTCGAAGGGCTGGTTCAAGTTCTGAATGCCGGGGGACAGCTTTTTCATGGTAGGAAAAAGGGAAGTATCGCTTCTATATGTCTTCACTGGAGCTACGAGCCCCTGGGCGCCAAGTGTGTGGGGGAAGAGGAGTGGTCAATGGGAGGGGAGAATCGAGCTGTGTCCGCCTTAGACGCGCTGTGTGGGAACCTCCTGCAGGCTGCCAGGCACTGCCACAGCTTCTTGTTGGTGATATATACATGGTCTGAGACAAACACAGCAGACAGCTTTCAGATACGTAGTGTACTCGAGTACCGGTGAGTGGTAGTAGGCATGAGGCACCCGAAAGCAGGAATCAAAGGTTTGTATGACAGGAAATTATCAGTGCCTATCTGAGTGCTCATAGAAGTACCAAATTCAGACTCAAATGTTCGAGTATCTCATACTGGATCTTTGTAGCGGGTTTGGAAGAGGGGTAACCTGTGGGGTATTGTGGGGTCCTGTATGGCGGCTTTTGGACTGAACCGGTTTTAAGGGTAGAATTCCCTCACTTCCATCACCCTAATTAATTCACTCTCTCGTACGCTGGGGAGAGGCTTTGTAGGCGCTGTGGCACCGTACGATCTAGCGATTTGAGATAGGCACAGTACCGGATTTCTATCGCTCAACCATAAAGCACTGTACGGTCTCCCCAAACCGCAAAGTCCCCATCCACCACGGGCCATTAACCTCTGTGACAACAACCACCCACAGTGATGGGCTCTTGAGTTTATAAAATAGGTTTGTATAGGATCATACATCTGTGTTGATTTCTTTTCCCCCTTGAATCCATTGTGACGGGAGTTGATTATGACATTGTGCAGTTGTATTATGATGAGTTAGGCTGCGATAGAGAAGCTTTACTACGAGATTTTCCCCTCTTTGCCACCCAATCGTGGCGCGGTCCGACTCACTGCCCACAGGTACCAGTGGCGGTACCTGAGCCTTCCTCTCCGGCAACAAAAATAATACTCTAATCAAAAAAGCTAGAACTCCCTATTTTGCTCAACCTTCACGCGGCAGAGCGCACGATAAAAACTACGGTAGCGTGGTTCGGTGAAAAAGGCTGGATTCCGCAGCGGAACGGCCCGTCGAATTAGCCGCTCCCTTGTGGCGCTTAAATCCTCTAAGAGCCTCGTGAAACTTCCCAGCCCCAACCAACGCGGGACACCACCCGTGGCGAGCCATTTTTTTCGGTGTGAGTGAGTAGAGTACTGGGACCATATGGATTACTTGGGAGGGGCTGTTCCCGCTCGGGCGGTGCTTGTGGGATGCGAGATGTGGTCATTTGACCATCTAACACCGGCTATGTTATGATATATTAGGATGGGTTGACGGGAGATGTGCTTTCAGAGCCTTGGTGTACCCTGGTGCTAATTTGCTACCTGGTACTGTGCTCGATAGTACCGGTACTGCGCTTCAGTACAACCAGTCCGTCAGAACCAGGGAGAGCACAAGCCTACTGTATGGGGCGCTTCCCTAATACAGAGAGCAACGAAGTTCCGAACCAGGCCTCAATGATAAATTCTTGACATCCCGAAAACTTGAGCTGTATTGAGCCTCAACTGCCGCCCACTAGCTGTTCGAGCGTATTTATCGCGCAAGCCGAGCCGGCTTAAATTTGGGGTCTAACTCGCGTCGAACCGGCTCGTGCCAAACACTATTCTTAATGCATAACTTTGTTGAATTGCATATAGGGCATGCGGTTAGGCCGTTATGTGGTTCGGTGATAATGCAGATATACAGTTGCACGGATATGCGGGTATCATAATATTATGCAGATAGGCAGATGTGCGACTAGGAGATATACGGATAGGGCATGTGGCTTTGTGGTGCACGGCATTTAGGAACTCAGCAGTGGGTTGTGGCTTTCACGTCCTGTGCCTAGAGGCATAGGGTACTGGTTTTTGGTTTTGTTGATACCCATTGCCCTTGAGGATTGGGTATGATATCCGGTATTTGGTTTTATGATGTATCTTTCATGCCCTTTCTCCCTAGACGCACGGGAGTTGGCGCATTGGTAGGGCTTAGGCTTTGGGGATCACGGAGGATCATGGGATGTCAGGATGGTTCTAGATTGGCTGTGATCGCCAGAATTTGGGCTTTTTTTTTAGCTTGGTGTGTTTCCTTTTGAGGTTGTTAAGTGTTGGCAGTTTCGCGGTGTTGTTAATTAGGTGGAGATATGTATCTCCCAGCCTGTCCTTAGCTAGCGGAGAGAGTAGAAAACTAGTCTACCGTTCTTCCATACCGGTATTCCGCTGCGCGATTGCACTTTTGTTTTTTCCTTCTTTCGTGCTTCCCTTCGGCTCCATCAAATTTCTCCTGCTGCTTCGCAAAGTGGCATCCAATCATTCAAGACTCATCTTACTACCTACCAGAGGAATGCTTTTGTGTGGGTGATCAACTTCAATAAATTCAATCATGGCGGAGAAAATTCGGGATGGTTTTTGAAAGGGCTCAAGTCGCCTCCAAGGCAGAATTCTTGGGCAACGTTCCGTTAAACGGTTCAACTGCCAATGACGTGCGGCCACGAAACATGGCTCTGATTCATAGACTGCATATCTTGCAAATCTACTACATTTACCGGGAGTCATAGGCTCGCTAGTCCTCCAGGCATCAGCACCGAGGGAGATCGGTTTTTGCCGCTTCTCACGAGTATTGGAACTGTCTGTGCTTCATAATTTTTTCTCCATATTCAAGAAGCTTTCAAGTCTATACTTTGGAGGGGGAAAAAGGAGTTGTAGGAAAAGAATACGAGAACAGCGGATGTGCGAAGAGGACTTATTTACAACTAGAGAACGACGATAGAGGTAAATATTGTGGAAATTTCAAGCGCACTGGCTTATCTTAACGCAATAGAGATAGCCCCCGCAGGCACCGAACTCTAGAATATGAGTAGAAACTGATAAATCCTGACTCGGCTGCGAAGGAAAATTCGTATCGGAGCCGGGGCGGATGTGTGATATAATAACTATTCTATCTTATCCGTACGATTTCCCTTAGTTATTTGAACTGAGCTTCTGTGGTAGGCTCAGGTCGCGCTGGGGTGGCGGATGTTGGGGGCTGTAGTAGCGCCATCGCCCCTATGGCCACGTTTAGTAGCCCACTAGAGTGGTGTAAGGCCAAGATACCGGTAATCTGGTTTGCCAGGGTTGACGTCGTCCTCCAAGTAGTACTTTTATCACTCTCTCGTGCTCATTCTCAGCAGCACAGCAGAGTGATGTTCGGCCATACTCATCTGGTGTATCGGGATTAACGTCGTTCCGTCCGAGTATCGTTTCACCGCCCCACGAATAGCACCCCAACACAGTGGTTTTTGGCTGTGCTTATCTGGTTTTTTGGGACCGAGGTCGCCCTGCCTGAGTAGTATTTCTACCACCCCCCCGTGTCCACTGCGAGCAGCCCAAACGAGAGGTGTATTGCCCACTCAGTCTTTTTGGTTGACATCACGACTCCACCTCCACCAAAATACCCACGATCCCAAAGATAGATGGAAGCACAATGTATGCCACTGGACAGGAAGAGCTTGTCAACAGCGGACAACGGTCCCGGTTCTTTCAAGCGGATTCTAGTTGATCTGTCGCTCTTGTAGTCGTCGGGTAGTCTCAGAACAAGCTGTTTCGCGCGATCTAAAAGGTCCCTTTTTGCGTGGACTCTCCAACACAAAGATGGATATTCGAGAGAGGGTGTCTTGGAAATCGGAGAAAGAGCTGGCCAAAAGAGCTCTGACCCGCTGGGAATTTAGATAACTTAAGTAGGTCTCTGCCATTGCCGGGTGAGCGGTACCAAACAGCTCGGGATGAGCACGGAGGTAAGTTACTCTTGCAAGGTAAAGTAGATTGACCGGACCGTAGAAGCCTCCTTGTCTGCAACAAGTTCTTGAAAATAGGCTAGCAGTGTTCCTATTGAAGGAACGTTTGCTTGTATTGAGATTCGGTGACCCTGCTTCAATTGCGAGGGCGTGTAGCAGCTCGTGGGCCTTCAGCTGTGGCTCCGAGTGTGATATCCACATCAAAGTAGCCATTCCGAGCCCCGATTTTTCCTCCCCCTGTCCCTTTACCCGATGCAGCGTTGCGCCATGCGCACCCCCCAACCCCGGACCACCAGATATTGCGCCGAGCTTTTTATCGTCTGCGATGAATTGCAGTTTCTCGCAGGGTCGCATCGATACTCAGCGAGACTAGTAGGAATCTAGACATGTGTCCGGATGTCCTGAGGCGGCTTCCCAAGTGCCTCTGCCTCTATCATACTGTACGTATATTTCAGAAACGTCTTGAGGAATTTTCTTCGGTTTTCTACAAGGGAGTCATTTACTATCACTCGTCTAAGTCTACCGCCCCAACGGTAAGTTTTTAAAGGGTGTAAGATAAAACACAATATGGTGCAGTGCGGCCGGTTGACAGGCGGAGCACAACAAATTTAAGCACACTTACAAGATAAACGCACCACGGGCCTCCCCTAAAATCGAACCTTTTGCTGCATTTCCCTCTCCCTTTCAGGGGGAGGAAATTTTGTCTTGGAAATTGTGGTCATGGTCGTGCGGCGATATTCTCGGTTTCTGCGGTCACGAGTGACACCTCGTGACACCTTGCGTAACCCCCTTTCCCACTCCTTCTTCTCCACCCGCTTCTTTATTTCTTCTCCTTTATTTCCCTTCTCCTCATCTCTTAATGTCCTTCTTATTGTTCTTTAAGTAATACAAGCGGCTCGCTTGCCTTGTGACCGCTTTCCTCTTAGTTACTCGTACCACCCAATTCCACTCATTGGCTCACGATACCGCTCAACATTTTGAGCAACCTACCTACAGCAGCGCCCGGCCTAATTATATGGGACTCTAGCATACACTTCCCCCCCCCGGGATTCACAGCCCGAGGATGTCTAGAATGAATCCATGCTTGGGATGTATGGGGCTGGGCTATGGTATATTCCAGGTTTCCAAGATCAACCGCATTGTGCTCCCGAGCTCTGGTGGGAAGACTAAGACCCTATAGCCAGCAAACTGACACTACTACTATAAATTTTAAACCAAAAAAAGAAGCGCGCTGTGTCCCTGTAACTTTGATTGAGGGAATTCTCACAGGATCGAATGGTAGGGTCAAGTAAACTAGTAAGTCTTTGAAGTTTGCTCTTGTTCTACCGCCCTCCAGTACGCACCGCGAATATATACCTCCGGGAGCACACAATGCTTCTTTCACAGTACCGGTGGTACAACCGTGTCGTAAGAAAAAGAAAAAAAGGGGAAATAAAAAAACATTAACACAATCCACACCTCTAAATCCCTTTGTACCCCCCCGTAGGCCCCTCACTTGCTAAACCAAATACCGTAGCCTCTCGATGCCAGAGACCCTCATACCGCGAGAACTCGAATAACTGGCTCATGTGTTAGGACGTTGGGGCTGCCTCTCCCAGTAAGGTCTGGTGTTTTTGTTTTTTTTAAAAAAAGTGAATTAAAAACTATCCGACCACCTGGAATGGAAGCTTGATATCGGAGGCGGATGTCTTGATCCCGATTCTATCGTCGCAATTAGGAGGGAAACAAGCATCATTAAATACATGACTCGGAAAGACTTCCGCATTTCAACGTCCTCCCTTCTCAGCCTCTCTTTCCTCACGATGAAATTCGCCGCACCCCTCCTCTCCCCATATAACCTCACCTGATCTCTTCTCTTCCATTCCCTCCTCTCTCCCCCTCTTCTCTCTTCCCTTCATCCTGACTTCTTTATACTTCGTTCCCAGCTCCCACTCCGTTCTCCGACTTCCAGATTAATTCTTGTTTGTCCTTTATGCAAGAGATAATGAATTCCAGATATGTGGCCGTTGTTCTTGATGCCCCAAGGCCATGCTATCAATCAGATCACATCACAAAGCGCCGATGTTTCGCAATATTATTTTTTTCTTCCCTTTTTATTTTATCTCGGAGAGCAGGTTTTTTTTTTGGTGTGTTTGTCGACCCTTTTTTCCCAGAGGAGGGAATTTTTGGACTGTATCATGCATGGCCCAATTATTCGAATTCTTATGGTATCGGTGGTATCGGTAGCACCATACAAGAAAAGATTGGATAAAGTAAATCGAGATCTAGCTTGTGTACCGCAGCCCAGATGAAGGATCCTCTTCGATAAAATTATCGTTATTACACAAGAGGGGATATTCATGCTCCCAAGCCCTTTCTTATATAAAGGGCCCATTAAACAAAATAAGCGCAAATACGGCACCAAAAGAGCAACAGTGGGAGAGAGGATAATGATAGCGAGCAACTTGAAGTATTTTCGTCGATGAGTTACTTGCTAAACTGACGGTAATGACAGAAGTATATATGAAAAGCAAAACACCATTCTCTGTCTTCCAACCATCACCACACATTTCCACTTCGTTCCGCAAATGCCTCCTTATCGCCTTGTCTATCCTTCAAAGAAACAAATGAAATAAACACTCTATTATCCCTGAACAAAAGAAATGTATGACAAAAGAAAACTTCCTTCATTCCCGTAGCCTTGATGCTTTCCACCTGTCCTATCCATCCGTCAATGAAAACATCTTTCTTAATCTCCGTTCTTTGATGAAACAAAAGAAATCAACATGCCGAGCAGCTTTTCCAACACCCATTGCTACAGGCACAACCCAATCGTCGGACAGCCGGCCACTCATGAGTGTGTGAAACGCAAAGGATCACTCGTCGCTGTTAGAGGCTAAAGAAAATGCCAAAGAAGAAAGGGGCGAAAGTGCAATCGCAGTGGGCTCTAAGCACAGCAGAACATGGAAGAATGGTGGACTGGATGGCTGCTCCGTCTATCTGCTAGCTAAGGACCGGCCAGGAGATATATATCTCCGTATAATTAACAACTCTAGAAATTCCCGAAACTCAAACGGACTCTAATGAAACACACTAAGCTGACAAATTCTGATCCCTAGCGATCTCGAGCGATCTGGAATCATCTTGATATTTCATGATCCTCCCTGACCCCTAAATCCCATGCCCTATGCCGACTGCCGTATGCCTGACGGCATGGGGTGTGAAAGAGACATGACGAAACTAAAGACATACCAGATACCAATGTCCCATGCCTAGCAGCACAGGATGAGAAAGTAACAATCGACTGCTATGATACATGCCTACCGCGCGCCTCAAAGCCAAAAAGTCCTATAATCGCACATCTCCTAGCCACATAACCGTATAGCTGCATAACCGCATGCCCTATGGGAAATCTAACAGTCACTCATATGGATGCATGAACGACAGCGTCAGTGGCCAAATCCCCGGAGGCCCCCGGACGTAAGCCTCAGGAGCAGCTGGCTCGGGGACCTCGTGTACAAAGGGTTCGCTACCGAAATTGGTCCGAACTCTAGCCCCTGGCTGGAGTCTGATCATTGGACGTAATTTCCCGCGGATCCCGGGCAGTGGTCGGCCTGTATTCATCAGTACTATGAGGGTCAATAAGATAATGAAAGAGGGCTTACAGGCTCGTTTCCCATTCAGTGTGAACGAGACTCCGCCTCTTACTCGGTCGAAATGACAGCCCACGATGTCGTTCGTGGTGAAGGCTAGGGCAGGTTCCGAAAGAAGTTCGTCTTCGGGAAAGATGTGTCCTGCGGCGTAGCACCAGGAGCGGAGGGTCTGCCCGAGGATGGAAGAGTAGAGCTCGAAGCCATCGATAACATAGTGGAACATGGCATCCACGAAGCCTATTTCGCAGGCTTCTGGTCTCTTTAATATGTGAACCTCGAAATAATAGTCGTCCACGACCGGTGTTATAGGAAATTTCGCCCGGAGTTGTTGCACAGAGGTCGAGGCTGGGAGATACGTTAACCTTGGGATACTACCGGGAAGTCGGTTACTTACTATTCTCAACCTCGCATCCATCTTCACTAATCTCCAGGTCTGTTGAATTACCGACAACTTCCCACCTTCCAGGCCCCATTCCCGTGACGCTCATAATTTCCGATTTCTCATCCTGCCCAAGTACTGCCAGTAGTTTCTCCACGGAGCCCTCTCTCAAACACTGCATAGCATAAAACATCGGAGTCCAGCCATGTTCGTCTTTGGCACGCGGGTCCGCCCCTTCTCGAAGCAGCATCTCGCTAATCTTTGGAAACCCCCTCGCAGTTGCAAGGTGAAACGAAACTCCTAATTTAAGCGAGTCCCTCTTCTTATTTCTGAGTAGCAACTCTACCATTTTCGTCTGCCCATAGTAAACAGCGCCCTCCAAAGCTGCTGCAAAAATGTCATCTCTCAAAAGAATTGCCATAGCTCCCGGCTTCTGTAGTATGAATTGGAGAGTTTTGGTTCTGCCGTACTCTGCCAAGGTCTTTAAGGTCCTGGGGAAATGCTCGTTATCGTCACAAATAATCCGAGAGCCATATTTCTGTATGAGCATCTGTATGGTCCCGTCAAATCCCATGGTCGCAGCGTAAACCATCACTACCCAGAAAGGCATGTTGTCATCTGTCTTTGCGTAATATTTTGAAGACAGGCATACATTAAAGACGCTCTCATGCCCGCCAAGTGCTGCCTCTTCCATGGATGCACCATACGGGCCGATATCCTTGTTGTCACTCGTTCCGCCAGCTGCTATAAGTGCCTCCACGCAGTCCACATGTCCGGAACCCGCTGCAGCCCGCATTGCGTCGCTGTTACCTGTCGGTGCTGTATTTGCGCCACACCCTAGCAGGGCTTTAAGGGTTTTAATATGTCCATGTTTCGCTGCAGCTTGTAGTGGGGTATAAAGCGGACCGCCGTAATGGTTAACATCAGCGCCTCCACCAATTATCCCTTTAATTAGTTGCCAGAGACCAACTTCGGAAATGTAATATAGCGTGGACGCGGAGGAGGTCCGTGAATTTAGATATTCAGTGACTTCTCTGCCACTGAAACACTGTGCCTGCCGCCATGAAATGAAATTCGGATTATTATCGCTACTGTAAAATTGCGCAAGTAGCCCATCGAGGACCATATCTGAGCCATATTTGTACTTGGGCACGTGCTTCCAGCCATGCTTAGCAGCATACAGAATTAGAGGGTACTCTTTTTGCCGGAGATCAAACTCAGCAGTAGTGCTACAAGGACCTGTACCGAAATCCTCGAGCAATAGATATGTGTATGTGATCTTTGCAAGTTCGGTGTTTCCTGGAGTTTCAGCAACATGGTAATATGAAGCCTTGCTCTTAGCCAGATTCGGCGACACCAAATATTCCTTTACCGAGAAGTGCGCCAACCCAGCTATGTTCTTCTCATTCTTATCAACGAGTCCGCCGCAGATGTCTAGAATATCTTCTTCATCATTCAGCCTATTATCGGGATCCATCCGGTCGGATCCAATCTCTACAGCTAGGCCTTCTCTGATCTCGGAAAGTGTCAAAGTCCGGTCACCGCAGATCAGGAATCGAAACACTTGTAGTGCGAGCTCGCGGTCCTCCTCCGCTATGTTGCATAAAATTCTTTCATACGTTTCATCCAGGGTTGGGGGAAGCGACTCTAAAGCGGACTTGATCGCTTTATCGCTTCTAAGTTTACCAATCTGGTCGAGGCAGCATTTTGCCCAGCGGAACCTTTACGAGTCGTCAGAAATGACCCTCAATCTAAGAGCATGTTTGGCTGCAACGGTTCCGTTCCGTTCTCCTACACAAATGGCCCTTTTCCTTCTGTTCCAAAACGGAGAGGTCATTTTCACAGCAAAAACGGCCGCCCAATGGAACGGAACCGGTGTAGCCAAACAGGCTCTAAGGGATAGCAGAGGTCACGCACATTCCCAGAGCTCCTTTTACCAAAGCGTCGATGATCTCGCGTTTAGTGCAGCTAGACAGGCGTTTCAACTTTCCGTTTCTTTCAATCTCGTGGGAGATATAAAGCTCGATGTCCTTCGCAACATCCTTTTTCTGAATGCCCAGACTGGGTAACCCCTCGAAGTGAAGCTTTATATTGAGATGATCCCGGCTGACGACCAAAAGATTGACATTGCTTAGACCCGAGAGCTCCCTCAAGGTTTCTAGCACGATCGGCTGTAAGCTCTCCTCACACTCATCCACCGCATCGACGACGATTGCAAGCTTTGGAATCTGTCTTAAAAGAAGCCGGAGGAGGCTGATGAGACTGGATAGCTTAGGTGGACCGTCTCCAGATCTTGCTGAAAAGAAGTCCTCTACATCCTTGGGCATAGTAGGCTTCTGATTCGTTATTTGCCAAATGACCGATCCTATGAGGCTTGTTGCATTTTGCTTGGATACTTGCCTGAAGTCGCAATAGAAGTATGCGAGCATTGAACCGGGCTTATTAACAAACTTTGCAGAAATGTATTCGATCACAGTAGACCTTGGAGGGATTAATTAGTAGCTGCTTCCTAAGGGTACCGGAAGAGCTTCTCACGATAGGATCGTTTTCCCCGCGCCAGCTTCCCTCATAATTAGCAACTGCCCTACTCCCGCACAGACTAAAACCTAGAAGAGAGGAACCAACGTATCCCGTGCAACCAGAAAAATGATTTGCCCGCCTTAAGCCAGTCCTGAAATTCCTTTCCTTCAGTGAACCAACGACCAGTGCCATACTGGCACAACTTTCTCGCCGCCAAATGGTTAGACTGTGGGTCCGCCGGGGAAAGCCAATCTCGGATTCTCTTTTGCATAGCGCCTGAAGGCATTAGTATAGGGCAATGGTATCTGAGTATATAGAAAGCAATGAATAAGAAGACATGTCCCCGAGATGAACACAGCAGAGGTAGGAGAATCTCGTCTGAGGTCTCTTTCTCCCATGGTTGCAGCGCCCGGCGACATCGTCAATCCAGCGCCCCAAACGCCTAGGAGATTCAGAGTTCGGTAGAAATGGAGAATAACCTACTATGGACAGCCTTTTTCTCGTCCTGCTTATTCAATAATTGAATTTCCTTAATATCCTCCACATCATTTTGTATCTCCCACGCTAACGACCTAATATCCAATTAGATACGCTTCCACTGCTCGTCTCAGGTAAGAAGTATTCGATATTAGGGGTCGTGAATTTGTATGGGCGCTCAGATACGCACGAATTTGTTGTCATGCATTTTGTGAATCCCTGTTATCGGATACTTTCCTAGGACGAGTACCCATTCACTCAAAGGATTCACGAAGAAGCACTCACATCTCATCCACGGACAAGGCAAGCTCAAACAACGACTTGTGTCTCTCCAACCGTTCACACCACTCCTTCGTCGCCTTCTCCTTCAATGGCCAGCAAACCCTCCAAGCGCCCCGCCTCCTACTCGCCTCACCATACTTCTGCAAATCCCTCAATATCTCTTCCATAAACTTCCGGCACTGCTCGACGGGTTCGCCCATAGCTCTGATGAGATCTCCAGAACTCCCGTTCGTAGTTCTAGCACTGGCGGTCGGATCGTCGACTAGCATCTTCACAGCGTGCAGGACCCCGCTGAGCGCTGTGACTTCTTGTACCAGGCGTCGGAGTTCGGGCGGGAATTGGGCGGAACTGGAACCGTATCGATACCCCGCTGCAAGGAGTTGGCCCGCGAGCGTGAGCACCGCTATGATATTGGCAGTTAACGACAAACTTTCCATGTTCGCAGGTGTGTAATGGGTACTGGTATGCTGTGACCCGGGGGAGGGAACCAGCGAGAAATTCGTGTAAGTCTTATATAAAAACGAGGTTCGGGCTTCCGGAAAAATAGAGCGCACAAGACTCCCAGAGCCCCGGCGGCTTAGGATTTCCTGGTGGAAGTATCAGGAGAAGGGAGCGGATAATCGCAGGTAGCTAGGTAGGCAGCACTACCGCCAATCAACTCGAGTAGCCTCATGGTGGTATGGGGTAGAGGGGCGCTGGCACAGCCAATTACAGCTCGGCTCCTGCCCAGCAAACTGCGGCAAAATTGTGTGGGCAGAAGGGGATGGGGAAGAGGCATGCCTTCCGCTATTGGCCATGATACGAATTCGGCACGATACTCCTCAGGCTGCGCCGGCGCTTATGCAGAGATCTGCATCCCGGTATTGGCCAAACTGCCCTAGATACCTGGCAAATGAAAAATAGCAAACCGTTCACAGAATCTCCTCTCTCTCACAACCGATACCGTAAGAACTCGAGTAATTGAACCTTGCTGGCAAGGTCCCGCACTCCTGGCCCCCCCCCCCCCCCGTCTTAAGCTGGAGGCTGAGGCGGTCGGTTTCCGCAGCGCTTTCACCCCCCTACCCAAGAGGGGGGATTTTGGACGTCCTAGCGCGAGGTTCAATTGTTCATGTCCCCACGGCGGGCCTGGCTGCTTACCAGAAACAACCATCCATTGGAAATGTTCACGGACTAATCCTGGTATATCAGGGTACCGGTATGGTATGTGACTCAGCCTACTATTAGCTAGGTAGAAACCGCAGCTAGGCAGGTAAGGAAAAGTAGCAGACCATATGGTACCGGTATGCCTTGTATCGGTGCTCCACAGTATTAGGGATGAGGGATGTTCGAAGTTCTCCGCGCAACTAGTAGTCTACTCTCTCCGCAGAGGGGGCGATCTTCAGCATCTGCTTTCCAGAGCCAGCGCTTGCTCGAGTATTGCAACTCGGAAGGTATACCTTAGCTAGCAACTTGAAAAATCGATTTCGTGATTGGGGAATGCAGCTATAAGTATTTTGATATGTTGTCAGTGAGTGTAACCTCTCGTGGTGTATCATACGATTTCGGTACCAAAGAACGGGAATGAAAAGATGTTTGACTAACTCACAGAAACGCCTTTTTCAATTCAACTCGTGTCTTGACTTGTGCTTCATGGTGATTAGATTTTTTGAGGGGTTTCGGAGCAAGCAATTTGCTTAACTCTACTGCAGTTTATTGTAGAATCTGATGAAGAGATATCATACCGGGCATACCGTATGTAGCTTGTGTTTGAACACTGACAGTTAAACTACGGTGGGAGGTCCTTGCACGGCACAGTACTGCGAACCCAGTTGCCACAGAGATAGCGATCCTTAACTCTGCCCCGCGAAATCCCTCCACGAGTAACGCGAGAGAGAGAGAGAGAAGGAAAGTCGCGGGACCCAAAACTATGGCCCAGGTCGGTCCTTGACTCCCTCTCTACTCGAGTATGATACCGGTAGGCTACTCCATCCGCAGGCAGCCAACTCAATATCGCCAGTTGGCTCTCCTGATAGAGAAAGACCTTGCAATAACCGCCACAAGCACCACTCCCAAAAGCCTATTCGAGTAGTGCTGGAAGCCGCAGGAGGGGAAGAACCCAACCACCCACTTCGATTATTGTCGTGCGTCAATTGAGATTTCCAGGCTCCTACTGTGCTTTTCCCGGTGTTCTTTGACTTCCCCCCGTACCGTACTCAGATATGGAGGTTAGTGATGGGACGCATGGGAGTGACCGACGACCGAAGGAGGACATATCTTGTGCGCGGCGCAGGAACCCGGAGAGCAGCGCCAACTCAGGAACGTTTGTCATCGGTTACATCCTCCACTGGAAAAGTATGATACCGTCAAGCTTAAGAGATCACGCTGCTCTACTGTTATTAGTGTTTGCTCACGCATATGCTCTCGGGTCACCCATACCCCTGTCCGTCTCATCACTTACCTCCATACCCGGGTATGCCGAGCCTCAACTAAATCTCCCCAACAACATACGGTATGTGCTGTACTCGTACAGTACCGTAAGAGCACAGTACTAGTAATGCCCCTGCTACACAGTATATACTGTACCACCACGGAGCCGCGTGTAGACTAATGCCCATAGGCAGTGTCTACCCCTCTCCTCTCATCTCTCCTCTCCTCTTCCTTCCTCGCCGAGTACTTAGTTCTCACATTCCACCCCACCAGATCTAACGTATCCAGTTCGTCCCATCCGATCTCGAACCCGCACCTAACGCACAGAAAAGCCTCTTTCTTTTTTTTCTTCTTTTGATAAAAAAGCCCCAAAATGACCTACACCCCGACCCCCGGCTTTCTAACCGCCGCAGCGAACATTGACGATCTTAAGGATGATAAGGGACATGACTTCATGCTCCTAGTATGATAACCCCTCTCCCTCCTACCCCCCAAAATACATGTATAGTACAGTCGAGATTTATGAAGGAAAAAAAAAAAAAAGGCCTACACCCTCTTCAAGCATACCACCGTCGGCGACAACGTGGGTACTCGACCGGGAATGTTCGACCCAAAGGTTTATCACCCCAACGTACCCCTCACCTCCCTCATGGTACTAAATTGTTGCAATAGGGCAAGAAAAAATTCGACGCCTGGTCATTCACTGATGGCATGACGCGCGAGAAGACGGACGAGCTCTACATCAACTGCTCGAACCACATGTGCTCGAAGGAGGGGGAGGAGCCGGAGCCGTTAGTTGAGGAAAATCTAGAGCTGTTGGAGAAGATTAGGAGGTTGTTGGGTATACTTTGATGGACTGACGGATTGGCGGAGGGATGGGACGGGAGATAGGGAGTGGCTGTGTTTAAAAATTCAACAGACGGCTGCGAGGGGTTTCTTTCTCCTTGCCGATTGATTTCATTGATCCATCGATCAACGTAGTTGATGACCTACCAAGACGTGGGTGATGCGGATTGCCCCACCCCGAGCAACCCAGATATAAGGATATCTCCTCCAAATACCTCTAGGCAGTCTTCTAACGGGCTGTGGAGAGTATACGAATCATTACCCGCACCAGGCCCCGCCGACCCAGTCATCCCCACACATCACCGATAGCCGAACCCCCCCGCCCATGAAACAATCAATACCACCTAAAGATTAATGCCCAACCCTTCATTTTCCGATCCAACTCTAAGGAAACGAAACAGAAAGCAAAAATTCCAAGATATCCATCAGTGAAAATAGAAACAAAGGTGAATTCGCAAGATACACAAAAAAGGCGAAGAGACAAGAAAACAAAACCCATGCACATTTAGAAGTTACTCCACCCCCATCCCATTTCCCTCACGGAATACCAACGCTACACCATACTATTCAATTAATCGACCTTTCCGCCAATACCCTCCTCCTTGGTAGACTCAAGCTTAAAGAACCCACCAGCGCCCCGCCTCTTCATTCGCCCACGACCCCAGACGGCCAACGTGACAATGACAGAGGCAAGGATGAACCAGGAGGTCATAGGGTGGTTGGAAATCTTAGCCCTGATCTGATAGTACGCTGTCTCAAACCTGTTCGTAGTACTCTTACTTCTGATGCGGGGATGCTCAGCAATGACAGCCTTGAGGGTATCGAGGATAATCGAACGCGAGGGAACAATGGCAGTGCCCTCGAGTGTGGTATCCCAATATTGTTTGGTCTATAACATGTTAGCTCAACGGACTCATTGGGAAGGGTAGCGAGAACTGACATCTTCCTCGTTGATAATAATTCTCTCGCCCATCTCCGCAACGTTGACACCGTACGTAGTCCTAACCCAACGTTCCCAGAAGACACCATCAACCCAGGCGAAGCCAACTTCCTTCTTCTTCTCCAAGTTAATCTTCATGTTCTTTGCGGCCCTGAGCGCCCTTTGGTCATTCCTGTCTTCAGCCTCTTCAATCCGAAGTTGCTTTTTGTTTCTCAATTCTTGCTTCTCATTCTTCTCCTGCTGCTGGCGTTGATCCATAAACTCTAGGGCAGCCGCCTTGAGTTCCTTTTTTGCAACGGCAAAGTCCTTGGGCCTATCCCTAGATAATATACCGAGAACAACGGTCTTCCCATTCATAATTTCATGCGAGTTGGCCGCGGAAAGCTCGGGAAGGACGGGAAGCCAGACACTGCGCGCCCATCCGGTGACACGGCCAAAATCACGGATCGCACCCGGGGCAATGCCCGGGAAATAGCTCGGACTGCCGTCACGAACAACTATAAGCCTGGGCCACGTAGTTATTCTAAAACGTTTAGCGAGAAGATCGCTCTTAGTCTTCAAGAGAGGGGCATGGCCAATAAAGGACAAGGGAAGCCTCTCCATAGCACGGAAGTCTTCGGTGGTGGTAGCAGAATCGTAAAAGAACAAGAAAGCAACCTCCATACCACCCTTCTCCATATCCTCGAAGTCGGTGTACTCAATGTCTTTAATGCTGGAATCAACGGCTTTCTTGGCAAACGAAACAAGATCTCCGAGGCCACGGAGCCCGTTGTACTCGATCTTTTCACCGTGCTGGAAATAAATAATGGTCGGGTATCCGCGAACCTTGAGTTCCTTGCAAAGGCGTCTATCATTTTCGCAATTGATCTCTCCAATGTTAAGCTGGTTCTTCATCTCACGACCAAGCTCGGCCCATTGTGGAGCCAATGCCTGGCAGTGCTGGCACCAAGGAGCATAAAACTTGATAAACCATCCATCACCAGTTCCGAGGACCCCCTTCAAAAAAGCATCCGCGGTCAATGCGACACTCTTGCCCTCAGGGTTCTTTGATTCGTCGTAAATAGTTTTCGGAAGCGCGAGATTGCGGTTTGACTTGGTAGAGATTTCCACAATGTACTTATCGACGAATTCAGACATATCCTCCACAGTGCGGTCCGCTTCTAGTGGGTACTGCTCGATAGCCTTTCCATCCTTGAAGAGGATAAAGCTAGGGAACGCCTCAATTCCAACCTTTTTATCGGCACAGATATCACCGTAGGAAACGCAATTAATATTGGCAAAGTGAAAGTCATATTTCTCGGTAAAGGTTGGACTAGAAGACGGGGATCCAGGATTCGAATTGGGCGAGGGAGGGGTCCCTGAATCTACGACCTGGGTCGTGTACTTGTCGTGCAATTCCTTCCATATAGGGGCAGCCTTGATACAGTGTGGACACGTCGGCGAGTACCCCTTCACGAACCTTGAAAAGGAAAACAAGTTCAAAGTCAGCCCCACCAGAAACCGCTATCAAAGTTACTACAGCAGAGCTAGGAAAAAGTAAAAAACGAAAATGACGAAAATAGGTCGTAGCTCTTTCCATCATGTGTGGGTCGCACGCAGGGCCAATGGTTGCATGGCGATTAAAAGTGCAAATAAACAAGCAAGAGAAGAGAGGGAGAAATTTTCCCTTTCAACAAGAGAAACAGAAATAGCTCACCAGTAACCCTTCGCGATAGTTGTCCAGAAGTTTACCGTTGTCAGCTCGACGATATCAGGGGCCTTGATTTCCGATTCAACTTTCGCCGGCGGAGTAGCGGCCGAAGCAGGTGCTATAGTAGCAGGAGCAGGAGCAGGACCATCTCGAGCTGGGATGGGCTCTCCGACCACTAGCGGGATCACAAGAGTAGTGAGTAGTAACGATATAGATGTTGAAAGGCGCATCGTGACCGATGGAAGATGTGATATGGGGAGCCCTCTACAGGGGCAAACGGTGAAGGAAGTTCGAGGCCAAAGAAAGTGGCCAAAGAAAGGGATGGCGAAGGTGAAGGGAACGGTGTTTAGGGTCGTGTTTCCAATGTAAGGGCAAACAGAGAGGCGGGTCAAGGGAGACGGAGGAAAGAAATATGAAGAGTGCTCGCTTTTTTCTCAGGGGTGGGATGAGTGAGCAGTGGTAGCGGTAGGTGAACCAGCTAGGGATAGCGTTTCCCCAGCTATTTTCTACCGAATAGAGTTGTAAGGGATGTTCCACTTTTATCGTCTCTTGTCCCGTTGTCCAGCATTGTGGCTTTACATAATCAGCCACACCAAAGCTTGTGCCGCACCCATCTGAGATCTGCTATTTCCGTTTCGATGCAGAACCCTAGTGTGCTGGCTGTATTTATTGCTTACCGGACTGGAAGGTCAGAGAAAAGCCTTCACCCCATTATCCATTACCGGTATGATAGCTTGCACCCCAAAAAGCTTTGAGTGGGCGATGTCCCAGAGGGATAAGTTAGCTATCAACTTTAAAGCCGAGTGTTACAGCTATCGAGCCCTCAAGCCACTCGACCGCTCTCCATTTTTCGAAGGGCTCAAGCTGGAAAAGTGCCGATAACACCGCCCGAATCAGCCCCATGAAGGGGAATCCCCTCGGCCCACAAGTCGAAACGGTCCGAGGAGATCATGTACGACAACATGTGGCTGCTACTCGGAACCTAAACTACCCAGCTCGAGGAAACCGTTACAGATCCGGTATCACCTTCTATTAGCGTGATAAAACCTGAACTACCCACAACAGTCATTGGCAGTTCGCTAGCGCGGCTAGCCTTCCATAGGTGTACCTATATCGCATCTAATCAGGCGTATCCCGGCGGTTTACTTGTATCACAAAGTCCATACATCCCCCCACCCCGTCCACAACCCATAAAAGCTGGCACTTGTCGATGATCGATGGGACGATACAGTTTGACTCCAAAGCTAACTAGGGAAAATGAGACTTCGTTTCAATTGGCCCTCCCTAACTTATCGACTGGAAACACAAGAACCGGCACCAGAGAAACAAAAGCACCTGATATAACAACATCCATCATTGCCGTACTGGCATTCCATTCCACGAGAAGTCATGTTTACTTCTTCCCAGAGCTACCGCCTCTAGGAGCGGTGTAGGTTCCATTACCGCTCGGGCTGCTATGGTACGTAGAGCCCTATCAAAATTAATATCCGAACCCTGGAATGATACTCCTTGGGGGGGCTCACATTGGCATTGCTGTAATAGTAACTCCCGTCACCTACCAATAAAAAGCTCCAACTTAATGTACTGATCCCCAGCAACAGTAAAAACCGGAGGTGCATCATGGCGACTTACTATTAGAGTAATGGTACGTGTTAGGGTTGGCAGCTCCGCTACCGTAATCGCGGGCGCAGTAGTGGTTACCCTATCAGCCTTCAGAGAGCCTATTCGTAAACAATCCCGAAGAGCGAGGGCAAACCTCAGAGTTGGTCCCGGAGGACTTGCAGGAGTATTCTCCTTGGTTTGAAGGCATCTTTCGAATCTGAAGTTTGGTTTTGTAAAGTGTGGTATTGGAGTTGAGTCGGCGAGGAGGAGGATTGGGGAGGCGGTGGAGAAAGATACGGGAGTGGGAACGTGCTGATCTTAAGTACATTGGGGAGATACGCTAGATTGGGTGGTAACTTAGGGCATGGGTTTGGCTATACGTTTATAGACCGGGTGAGCGTTGAGCGAGGAGGCGACATTCTCAGCGAAGCTTGGCGTGGCTTGACACCAAATTTCGGTATGCATCAAACCAAACTGCTAACAAATCTTTGCCAAGCGATCACCCTGTCTATCGTGCTATCAGGCTTGCAGCCTGCGGAAGCAAGTTCCCACCCCGACGCACAACCCCCCATCGGGAAATAAAGAAAGTGCGGGGCTAGCGATGACTCACATTCTGCCGTACCTGAGGGCAACTACAGTTACTTTCTCCTGATTTCTTTCAAAGAGCATTTACGAAACAGTCTTTGTCCAATCTTGCGCAACTACGAACAAACATGGATTGCATGCACCCCGCCCTCTCGCCTCCATGAAGCAAAAATCCGCACAGATTGCAAAAGATCAAACCCCAGAGTGCGGCAGCTCCTATCATACACCATACTTTCCAAGAGAACCACAAACCCCCACACGACACCAAAACATGCAATGCAACACTACGGCAGCACCGTAAGAATTATGTAGAACAATTGAACCTCACGCTAGGGCGTTAGAATTGCCTCTACTAGTAAGACCACCTATATTCCCCCCACCTGTCTCAGAGCAGGACCAAATGTCGACTTTTTAAAGAGTGGTCCCCTCTCTCAATCCAAAGGTGGGGAATTCCGGGTGTCTTAGTGCGAGGTCCAATCACCCCAATCCTTACGACGTGGTTCCCCCTAAACCCAACTCTTTACTCGAGCAGGCACCGGCAGTCCCCCCTTACTTGTACCTATCCCCCTGCCACGCCAGACCAATACGGCATTTAAGGCCTCCCAAAAGTTCCCCACCTCCAGCGCCATGCAGCACAAATGCAAAGTCCAAGTTTTATTATACAGTACCCTCCCGGCACAGTCGTAGCAGTACTCGTATTGTAGCAAAAAAAGTTCCCGAAATGGCCCCTTGCATTTTCCCCCCGTCCGATTTTCTTGCACTCCAGGCACGCCACACGCACAGTGCCAGTTACAGGTGCCGATCACGACCAACGAGGGGCAGAATTACCCCGCGTTGGGAGGGTTATCGGCGCTTCGGGAGTCTATGCTGGATTCCAGGGGGGGGGTTATTCATCAGGTTTGGTGGTAGCGTTTGGGGAGGGGGGGATTGGGTAAGTGGGAAATGATTTTGTTTCGAAACTAAGATTCATGCTGGCTCACTCGGCTTGGCAGAATTTTAGTTGCGGGTTGAGGGTGAGGGTGATGGCAGCGCGGCAGCTCTGGAAAAGTGGGAGGCTTTTTTTGAGAAGATCAACTGGTGGGACCCCCCCCCCCCCTCGTCTGCTTCTGGGTCGACCGCTTCAATGTTATATATAAATTTACCCTAGCTGTACCGATTGGGCTGGCCTCCGCTAGCGTTGTGACCAGGGGCATAGGACGAACCCGCGATTCTCGCAACAGACAGGCCGATAGGAAAAATGGAAAAAGTGATTAGACTGAGCACCATCTAACACGACTATAATGGCAGAAAAAGCAGAAGGAGAAGAAGCTTACACGATTGAGATAGGAAGAGGAAGTCCTATAACACTGTGGCCGTGCGGCATCCTGCAAAAATACAGGACACCCCCTGCAAACCAATGCGAGGGAAGGGGGGGGGTGGAGACCTGAACAACGTGTATATGTGGAAAGGCATTGAAGGGCAGGCGCTGTGCTCTGGGAAGATATGGATTTCGTACGGTAGGTGCCAGAGAGCACATCCTATCCAGCGTGCGCCCCCATGAAAGTCCCAACTTACGGTAACATGACAACAGGATCTCGCTTTGGAGGTTCCCTTGGTCGTTTCTAGATTAGAAGTGCCCTTTTTCTTTCTTTTCCCTCGGATCCATCACGTACTTCTGCCGATGGCTCGACCTTTATAAGTATATTTACGAGTATACGGTATACGGTATACACACCTCTTGTAACAGCCACAATATTATTTCTAATCCTGGGAACCACTTCGCACCTTCACCTTCCGGCGTTCCAAGGCAGGAGGGCTTACCCCAACAACACCATATCCTACAACACCCCCTACCGTATTCCGCTATTAACTTACACTGTGATACCTCAGAACCCGTTGGTGAAATATTTACACTAGCCATCTCCTCCTCTTCGGTCCTGGCCCTGCTGCCTCCAATACTATATCCTCTGCAGGACCTGAGGAGCCGGATTGAGTCATGCACAGTTCGTCTAGCTAATGGGTTAGAGTAACTGTAGCTGCTATAGCATAAGCCATGCCGTGTGTATCTTCGCCTAGAGCAACAAGTACTTGCTGCCCGCCGAACAGGCTATTACCGGCACGATGGTTTCACATTTTTTTGCGGCCGATGTAGCGATTAAGGTAACTCGCAATATGCCAAAGGTATAGTAAGAAGTGTAAAGGGATCTGAAATCAAATATACACAGGATGCCGCACACACGTCACAGATACGACCAAGACACAGAGCGCAAACTTCTGCAGGAATACGCTTTGATATAACCTCCCAGTAATATTACCTCATTACAAACAGACAGACAAGCAGGAGAGCTAGGCACAGACTGCAAAGTAAGCCTAACCCTACAAACGTGTTGAAACAATCATTCATCGGCGCCCAACCCGCTTGAAAACCACACGGAACGCCCCCGAAACCCGTTTTCATGCACCGGCCAAACATGTTGAAGTTTGTCCTCCGTAGTGCATGTCCTCCCAAAACAACATGTGAAACAAAGGTGGAAAGGAAAAGGAAATAAAAGAAAAAGATAATTTTAGTTAGTAATCTAAATTTTAGATCCGTTAATCGCTTCTAAAACTCCAATATTTTTCTTTCCCAAGAGAGGGGTTACAGGAAGATAAAGAAAGAGTATTAAGCCGCTAAGGCTAGGCCATTAGCGAGGTTCTCATCCATGTTAGGAACCTCCATGCCGTCAAAGAGCCTGTAAATTTTCTCGCTCTGGTGGAAATCGTTGTCGACTTTTACATGTTAGCTTAGGGTTCCTGAGGAATTGAATAAGAAACCTACCGATGTTCACCAAGAACCAAGTGTCCATGACCTCCTGGATCAAGTGCCTGCTTACACTGCCTGCCTCGTAACATTTGGCCCAATCGTCACCGAGCCTGAACGCTTCATCTTTCCAGGCTAGGAAACTAATCGTCTCGACAACGGTCGGTTGGATGATTTCCTTGCCGGGGTATACGCCCCAGGTAACGGCGTTGGGGCCCTCGTGGGAATTGGTCTTAAGGGTTCCGTGCTTATCGACAGCGTGGTACGACAAGTCGGAGTCCCTCTCAATACGAGTGACGAGCTCGGTGAGTTGCTCAGGGGATACTAGAAGCTCAAGATAGGCTTTTTGGTACACATATCCATTTTTGGGACCCCAGCCATGGACAGGATGAGTAGATTTCACACCGTTAACAGCAGGCTGGGAGTTGATGGTCAAGAAACCACGCTCGTTCAGCTTCAGAAGTTCGTCTCTAATCGCATCGGCCTCCGAGTTGATGTACCCTTCAGACCAAGGCAGCGACGGAAGGTTTCCGGTGAGGTACTGCTTGATGAGCTCACCAAGGTCCCGAATCGTCTTTGGATATCCGTAGATCTTGATGTTTGCTTCGTTGCTGCCCCGTAGGCCAATACCATATGTATCCAGCTCCCCGAAAGCTGGTGACCGCGAGTCACCCCAGCGGCCATTAGGAAACTCGTCCCAGTCTTGGGTGCGCTGAACATAGGACATGTGGCGGTTCTTCCAGAAAATAGGACGAACATTCTCTTCCTTTCGGTTAAGACCAAGAGATGGGCGGAAGGGAAGAGCCTTAGTACGCTCTTCAAGTGAGGGAATAAGTCCAAGCCCCTCCAGACACATACGGGTAGCGGTTGCAAGGTTCATAGTGTAACTATGATTTATTCCTGTGAGCGCAAATTCATCGATCACGTCAAGACACACTCACAAATGAAGGTGCAGTATCCCTGCATCAATGATCTTCTGGCACAGCTCGACCATCAAATCTTTCCCGATATCCCTCACAGCGACGTCGTCGTTCTTAACAGGCTCTAGCAGCTGCAACCACTTCTCGGGGATGTGGCACTTTGTCCACGTAGCTCTCCTCATGAACGCAGCATAGGTGTGGATAGGCATGAGACCGGGAATAATAGGTACAGTGATGCCGATATCTCTACACTTTTTGACCCAGTCCAAAAAGATGTCGACGTCGTAGAACATTTGAGTGATAATACTAGAGGCACCAGCATCCACCTTCTCCTTCAAGTGCTCAAGGAGCAATTCTAGGTCAGTGCCATCGTCGCACCCCTCCGGGTATCCGGCAACATGAATGTCAAAGTGGTCTCCATAATTCGCTTTAATGTACTTTACGAGATCCTTAGCGTAGTGGAAGCCGTGAGGGTCGGCCTCCCATTTCTCATTTTCTCTGGGAGGATCTCCGCGAAGGGCAAGAATATTTGTGCACCCAGCCTTATAAGCCTCCTTCAGGGCATTGTCAACCTTGGACCTCGGCATTCCTGTGCAGGTAAGATGCATGCATGTCTCGATTCCGTAGACCGATTGTGCGACATTGACCATTTCACAAGTCAGATTAGAAAGACGACCACCAGCGTTCCAGGTGATATCGATGAATTGGGGTCCAAGTTGGTTCATGCGGTCCATGCCTGTTAGCCGATCAGCGACCCGTTTGTAAAAGAGTAGCTTGCCGCGCCGTGCGCCACGATTGAATTAACATACGGTCGTAGAGATTTTGGACACCCTATGGAGGAAAAAATGTCAGTAGCCAGCGAGTGAGTGGAGGAGGGGCATCACGCCACAAGAGATACAAACCTGAGCCGTCTTTGGAACAAAGTATTCGAAAGAGAATGTCGGCTTCCCATTCTTCTTATGCTCTGCCACAAGCTTGGGGGCTATGTGAACCATGGTGCCGGGGTATAACTCTGAGCTATCTCTAGGAGCGAACTATAAAGAAAGAGGATCAGAGAAGAAAAAGGTGACGCACAAGAGGCAGGGACCGCCGCTTTTTGTATGGGCAACCCAATGTCGGGCAGCGAAAGAGAAAAAAAAAACCCTGAAATTCCCTGCCAAGAGTGTGCCAGCCAGCCAGGCACTAAACTACCCGTCCTGTCTGTACGGTACAGGGGGTTGTGGGAAAGTCTGTCAAACTCTTGGCAGGGTTTAGTATGCGATTTGCTGCCAAGAGTTCAACAGACTTTTCCACAACCCCCTGTACTCTGAGTACTGTATGGTGAGGGAACTCTGTAGTCGGTGTACCTTGCCCAGAAAAATATGGTCCGACTTCAATCGCCAAAGGATTCTCAACCACAAGTCTAATAAGAATTATGGCTCTATTAGGTGATAGATTTGGTGATTATCTACACACTAATAGAGGGAAAATAGAAATATCTCAAGTTTTCATGGAGATATAGGGGTTTAAAATGTTTAAAACTTTTGTAGAAAAAAGAGGAATGTCCGGGGTATTCTAGGATAGGTTAAGCACTATTAACTACCTTGATGAGAGCAGTTAATTGATATTTGCCAAGATATTAACCTATGACAGAGCTGGTGTTGGCTTATTAACCTAATATTAATACACGAGAATGAATGTCCGCCTGTTCCGGCTACAGAGTTCCCTCACCATACGGTGCCGGGCACTTAAAATCTACCCTCACGGGTACGATAATTTATTTTGCTTACATAATCCACATAAAATAGTGGGGTATGGCACCAGTATTTTTGAAAACCACCAGACATGGCTAATTCGAAATTTTACTATCTCCACTAATATTGCTCTGATTGAAAATCAGAAAACACCGAATTGGAGAGGAGTGTCTTCTGAACACTTCTATCAAGCCCTATCTTAAAAGATGTGGTTGTGGTTGAAAATCTCTGAAGATTGTTCTTGTGTTGGTTTTGGCTGAGTTCAAGTGCCCGGCACCATACCACTTTGTTGCCCCCCCCCCCCCGCTTCTCTGAATACCGTAGTTAGACTCCTAGAGGTGCTCGAGGACTTGTAATCAGTGGTTTAACCTCGGCGAGACAATTGCAGTCCCGGTGCTGTGCAACACCAGGGAAATGGACAAACGGTGGGGAGGGAATGAATGAATGAATGAATGAAAGGGAACTTTCACAAGGGACTTGAGTCGTCAAAGAAACCTTCCTCTTCTCTCACCAAAAGATCCCCCTCTCTCCCCTCACCGCAAACCCGTCTATTGTTCCCGAATACCGTATAGTACAAGCCCATCTACCGCCATCGGCAGATTGGTACCAAACATCTCTTCACCAGAATCTCAATTGGACCACAGTGGAATAATTATTTTGTTTTATTTTTCCGTTGCGCTGCACTGGGACTGTTCTGTACCAGTAGTACTTGAGTACACGCATTTCTGCATACCACACAGACAACACCATCCTATGACCCCACATTCTTTCCTCTCCCTTGCCAATTGAACACCTTGCAAGAAAGAAAGAAAGCCGCACACAGTGCCACACGCAACAGAAAAAATTTGCACTTCCCAACCCTTTCTCTCTCGCACTTCCTAGGTTGGCTGCTGGCGGCCTGTGGAACGCTGTCCTGCACCGCACTGGCTGCATGTCGGGGGGGGGGGGGGGGTTTCCCGACCTTTAATCATTTACTACTGTGGAATTTGCTTGATTTGCACGAATCCGGTAGGGTTCCAATAATGCTGTGCTCGAGTCTCAGAGATTCGATTCGATATCCTAGCATACATAGCTCTGAAGAGGCAGTTTTTGGCGTTGATGGGCCTAAGTTACCGCACCGGACTTGCTTTTGTCCATTGTCAATCGGTCGGTAAAAAATCTGAACCGCCGATGATACAGGAGCAAAAACTCCAATGTGATAGATCTCGTGAATTTATGAACACGGAGAACGGATCTACCGGGCGCGTTGTCTTGCCGGCATACTAACTCCGATAGTTTAGCACTAATCAATTAATCGCTCAGATGCCAGCCGATAGTACAGTATGATACAACAAAAGAAGGGTATCATGCGACACACTGGAAAAATGCTTTGCACAGTAATTAGGTTTGAGGTGGAAGTTTTATGCAGATGACAGTAGCTTAGAGTGCAACTAGATGCAACTCAAGTCCCTATGGTGACCCCAACCATAAAGTTTTTAAGTGCGGACTCCATCAAAATTTCTATGTAAATTAGAGTTATCCGCCAGCAGTTGCCATAATCAGCCCAAAACGATGATAACCCCCAAGAGGTGAGCAAAAGCTATTTTTGGTTTTCTCTTACAAAATCACAAACAAAAAACCCTAACCCAGCCTACCGCTCAACGAGCCCTTGTCCCCGACCCACGAATTGTTGTGGTACGACATCGATCGCAACAGCACTGCTATTACTATCAATCGCGACTTCAAACCGACCCTCGAGGAACGAAGAGCAAGTTGACAAAAAAGAATTGCTCTTCGTGTCTTAGACACACCTCAGGCCGTTATTATAGCATTACGTCTACGGTAGATCAAGCAGCGATCGTTGGAATTGTCGCTGGTTTTCTGATGAACCGCAGGCTCTTTGAGCTAGGACCTCCTTCAAGGAACCTTTACCCAAAGCGACAGATTTCTTTTTCTTTTCACCAATCATGCGAATGACTGCATTTACCTAACCCAGAGGCACAGGAAAATGCTGTAAGGGGGAATTTAGCCCTCTCTCGCTCCCCCAAATTCCCTAGGTTCCCAATGGTTGGGGTACGAAGGAGAAGCAAAGGATATGCACCAGTACGGGCCCAGGTGCTCTTGGTGCGCATATATTTCTGTCTTCTTTCTCCTGCTGATCCTCTTGAGTGGGCAGCTTCCTTTTTTTCGACCCGGTTCTCCCAACAGCCAGACACTTCCTCGAGACTGAAGGTGCCGGATCATGGGATTGGGATCATACCAGTTGTCGGTAGCGGCTCACCTTGTGATTTTCAGGGTTTGGAAATCCCAAGACGACCGGACATGCGCGCCTCAACCGCGATCGTAATTATTACGAAAACTTTCGGGGTTGAATTGAGTTGTCCCTGCTCTCGATATCCTAGTTGATTGATGCATTAATGTTATACTCGTAATTTTCTGACGTTTGCAAACACGACTGCTATTGCATACCGCCAAAATCTTGAGGCTCCGGTCAATTTTTGGCGGTATGCAATAGCAGTTGTGTTTGCAAACGTCAGAAAATTACGAGTAGTTATACCGGCACCCGCCCTTTGCCCCCTCCCTCCCGACACATCAGACGTCAGCGATAATATTAGTACCTGTAGCCTGTTGGGCCCTGCCATGGCCATGCTATCACCAACGATCCGAGAAAAGCTTAATGGACCGCACGAGCCCAAGGGAAAAAAAGATTCCCACCCCGAAACATGTCGACATGTCGGGTAAAAAAAAAAGGAAAAAAGCCCCCATTATACCTTGCTATTATAACATCAGCACGATCAAAAACCACTCCACTAACGAGGACCAGCAAAGTCGTGATAAACCATTCTCACAGATACCCAAGACATAGTAAAAATAATGGGGAGAAGGGTTATTTTTCTCCCCTAAAGCTCACCCGAGATTGTTCCGCCGGTCCAAACAATTCGGTATCTGGGTAGGTTGCCACGATATGCCACCTGCAAAACCGGGAACCGCACAAGCGTACCCCAATCCCACCCGCCCCGCGTACCTCCCGTACCGGCACCCGCAGCACACGCATGACCAAACCCCGTGCTCACATCAAATTTCTTTGGGTGGGATGGATGCCTCACGGATTGGGGGATGGGTGGAGATGAGCACGGTACATATCGTGGCTAAAGTTATGATACGGTCATGTGTAGAAACCAACTTGCTATTAGAGGTCCGACAACTCGTCTGGGTAAACCGGGATTTTCGTTCGGTGCTTGGTTGTTGGTTCCCCAGATGCTTCTGTGTGGGAGCGCTTATGGCGCTGGAATTTATGCAAGTGGGTGGGTAGGTAAGGAAGTGAAGACGATGGATGAGTCTCCGAAGGTGCGGGTACCGCTATGATATTTCCTAGTGAGTAGGAGACGACGAGGTGGGGGGAGCAGATGTCGTGGATGGGAGTTTGATGTACCGTACCGGTACCCTACTCCAGTGATTCAACCGGAATTATCATATGAGAAATCTACCGTACAAGTACTATATCTTCTTTTCTCCATCGCATGGTGCTGTCCGCCACTCAAAGTCCTTGGATTAACATAGCAAAGCTCGAGAGAGAAAAGAACTTGAAAAATAGTCTAATCGCTCCACTAGCAATTTTGTAAACAAAATTTAAAAAATCCCTTTTCAAAAAGGCCCTAATCACTCTTGTCCCTTTTTTACCCCGTTGATGTGTTCAAAAAACCAATAACTCGAAGGACGTTGTAGTGGGCGACTATATTTGAAGACAACGTGTTTAACATCTCCAATTCCTACTGTTACAACGGTGGCGACGATCTCCTATGGCGTTAAGTGAAAATAGTAGTAATAATCGTAGACTAGTGCTAATCAAATTTTGTTATTTGAATCGTATCGTAAGGGCTACTCCCAATTTAAAAGTTCTCGGTCGAGTTAACCATAAGGCAAGTCTCCACTACCCAGAACAATGAGATTAGCGTAGAGTATTGATAAGATAAGGTAAGGTACTAAGCTCTTGATAATATAGTAGTAGTGGAGGGTCTATCTAGAGTGTAGAGAGTGTTCGATTACACCTCTCTACCTGTAGTACCTGTATATACCTCTGCCTATCGTCGTTCCCAGAGCACATGAACGCTTTCCGGCAACGTAATATTTAAACGAGCAGCCGTGGCCACGGAGGCCCTCGTGCGAGCGGCACAATAGCGCAGTCTCCGCAAAACCCATCCCGCAAAATACCCGGCCCAATCTTCCACGCTGCCGCGCAGCAATATATTGCCAGAAACAGGAGAACGAGTGATACTACGTGACCCCCCACCTTCGCCCCTACTCATGTTCTCGGTATCAAGCGCGCCGTATGGGTCTACTCCAAAGTCCGTGGGTACCTGAATTGGGTTAAATACGCCAATCGCGCAGCGTACAGCGTGCATTGTTTTGCCAAGGGCGAGGAACGGTTTAATGCAAACAAACCCTTCTGACACAAGGAGTGCCTTTTTGAGCTGTTTGTGACGAGACGGGACAGGAAGAGGCCAGAAGCGGAGGAAGAGGGGGGGGGGGAATAAAACAAGTATAAGAGTGAGGAAGAAACTACTAGTGATAATAGTAAAAAGGTATATAAAAAAAGGGAAAGAAAGATTGTCGGCTGGTAGGAGGGTGCGAGGGTGTGGATCCGCTCTTACTAGTATCCGGCGGAACACAATCATGCCATATCCTGAGAAATACCACTACCACTACTACTACGATGTACATTCTTTACCCTCCCCGCCCCTCTCCAACACCACCGCTTCAGACTCTCTCACCTCCCAAACTTCAGTTTCATCCCCGTCTCAATCCCATCCCAAATCGACTCGCAAACCTCGCGGTCTCTGAACCTCCTATTCCGCTCAATAGTCAAACACTTCACGCCGGCGCCCCACCCCCTCACCTGGTCCGGCACTGTCTCCCCATCCCAGCCGACATAAAAACCCCTCACTTGTCTAAACAGCTCCACGGGATTATTCCACTTATAATCCCTGAATTGCCACGCCTGCCCGGTTGTAAACACACCAACCACACGGTCCCAATAGTCCGGCTTGAACTTCTCAATGCTATCAACGACTAGGAAGCGCACAGGAGCAGTGGGGTGGATTCCTGGAATCAGCCGGGATATTTGGTGGATTGTCTCGTGAGGTCCCGACAGTTGGGAGGAGGGGATGAAGGAGCCATTTTCTAGGAAGGCTTTTATGTTCGCCATTGTTAAGAGGGAGGAGGCGGAGGGTGAAAGGAGGATTATGGGATCACGGGAGCGGGATTTACTGGGGGATTTGCTGGGGGTCGAGGTCGCCGAGGCGCTGCCACTGGCGGGGTGGCCGGATCGGTGGGGAAGGGACTTTTGCTGAGGGTGGTGTGGGTGGTGGTGATGGTGGGGACCTGGGGTTGAGGAGGAGGGATTGCTACCGCTAGGCTTTTGGTTGCGGAGCCGAGTTATGAAGTCTTCGGCTTGTTTGCGGACGTGGGAGAAGTCCTTTCTTGCTTGTTAGCTCGCGGTCATTTTGTTGGAGAGAGTCAGTGGGGCTGTTACAGTAGGTTTAATTCCGCGGAGGAACGTATTCCGGTTAGACAGCACCCTCTCATAGCTATAAATTTCCAACAATCTCGGATCCGTGACTCTAACCTTCCCAGTCAGCGCCGCCGACGACCCACCAATCTTTGCACTTCCCCCAGGAGTGCTCTGCACACCTTGCCCCCCCATCGCCACCGCGCCCGCTACTCCACCACTCGGCACACCGCCGGCGACATGGGGATCAGCGCTGGCTGAAGCGGAAATAACAGCTGATGCCAAAGGCTTAATAAAATCCGACTCTTCCTGCCCACCCTCAAGCCAAGTGACCAACTCCAACCTCTCCAAGAATGCAAGATTGGTAACTACCCCATCGCCCAAGTTCTGCGCTTTAGTAATGTAGTCTGGAATCGTATCCTCGCGATGAAGCCAAGCGAAATAGATGGAGCGCAGGTCGACGGATTCCCCGCCAGACTTGTGAAAGCGCGTTTTTGTCCACAGGGGGAATGCGGCGGAAAGGAAGATTAAGTATGACGCGGAGGCTAGGGTGACCGGGGAGGCCCCCTGTGGCGGCGGATTAGGGGTGTGAGAGAGGGATGGCGGGGAGGATTGGGAGATTGAGAGCCGGAGGAGGGAGAGAGGGTCTGTGTCAGCGGTGGAAGACGAGGAAGACATTGTGGTATCGGAGCGCGAGACTGAGGCTCTGAGGAGAGTATCAGACTCACCCATTCGTTTGGCTGCGGCTAAGTGGAATTGTTTTCCTTCGCGAACGCGGTGATGGTTGGTGGTTAGGTTTGGTTGTGTGGAGGAAGATGGTGGCAGCTGTGCTTCTGGAGAAGAGCTCGTGGTTAGCCTACCGTGAAAGAGTTAGGGTGAGTTGGTTTTTGGGGCCCGAATTGGGCGGCTTGGCCTTTTTTTCCTTTTTTCCTTTTTTCTTCTGAGCTTCATAGGGTTAGGTTTAAATACCCTAGTTTTAATGGCGGCATCTCACACAGGAAGACCCCCTTCTGCTTGTAGAGATATTTATTTATGATAGCCAAATGTGAGTCAAGCCCATTTTGTGGAATCATCCACAAGTTGGGGATTCGGGCTGTATATAGCCAGACCGACCTCCAAGAAGCGGGTATCTCATGGCAGATGGGTATTGGGATGGGTTGCGGCCGTCTGACATCGGAAATCGATAGGCTCTGTTCACTTGCCGTGATATTACCGGTACTTAACCATCCTGCCCTAATACGAGCCAACAAAGCAAACTCCCCTAAATAACCGAAGAATTAAGAGCAACTGAGTAGCGCCACATAATTGTGAAAGCGTCGATAACTGTGCTTCAACGTCTAGTTACACGCGGAAAGAACCCAAATCCCCCTCTATAATCCCCTCCGGCTATGGCGTCCGCTCGAACCCAACCCACTGACCCTCCTCCGGCTGAACCTCCAATGGCTCCCAGATCTTCACTTTTTCCATCTCCTTTACAAGGTTCAACTCGTCCCATCCCTGCTCAAGAACTTCTTCAATAAGCCCAGCACCTAGCTTCTCCTCCAACTCGGCAACCTGCTCAGCGTACAACGGCGGCTCCTCGGGCAGCAAGGGAACCTCGGGCGAAGGGCCCCTCTGCTCAGCTGGAACATCCATACCATGAGCATAGGCATCGGAAGTATCGACTGGAGGGCTCAGCCCCCAGCGGCCCACCTCCTTATCCAGGAAGGCTTGTATGACCGGACTATCCGTAGTGACCGCATCCGCCATTGCGAGGAACTGCTTTCCGACAACCTTCAATTCGAACTCCGTGTCCTTTGGTTCCAGAATACCACTTGCTTCCCGCTCGGATTTGAGGGCGGTTTGGTATTCTGCCCATCCCTCTGGCTTGACCGACTCGACGATCGCTAAGCGCTGCTTCGTGAGGTTTTCCGTGGACTGGCGGTAGACGGAGTGTTGCGGTAGTCGGGAGAGGAGGGATAGGGTATGGTTGTAGACTGCGATGAGAGCAGGTCGGGGGTTCGGGTGTGTGAGGATCCCGGCTATTCCGGTTGTGGAGAAGGGCGCGAGGCGCTGGGTGCCGACCTGGGCGAACAGGCGGAGTGACGGGATCATTTTTTTTGGCAATTGGGGGGATGGCAATTGCTTATGGTTTTTGGGTTGGTGGCGATTTGGGATGTTGGTGGGGGGTGTTGTTTGGTTGATAAGGTTAGGGATTGACGGGGGGACCAAGTTAGAACCCCCGCTCAAGAAACATTAGCGAATTCATGTCATGGAGGGTCACTCGGAAATACAGCCTCCAGCGACTCGTCTAGTTTAATTGCTTGTTCGTAAAAACTGTCCTATGTCCCGTGGCTGTTAGGAAATACTACGTCCTTGACTAGAAAGTCTAATGAGGTATGGTTATTCTCTAATTAATCTTTGAGCATGCCTTTTACGAGAGCCCGTCGTTTTTCCCGGCTAGGGTGCATTTGCAAAGATTTTCGAAAGGCCCCACGTAGCATCGTCACGCTCTAATTCCTATTCACACTGCGATCGGGGTTTCACTGAGGGAACACTAATATAATAACTCAATTGAATGTATAAAAGGCGGTCTACCCAAACTTGTAAAACGCAACGATCGGCATCCGAAAAGGGGGACCAACAATCAACGATTTTTCAGGAGAGCTCCAGGCTGTGTCTTATCTAAAGTGCAAGCAAGATATCTACCTGCATATCGAATCTGAATCTTGTCCTACTGCTGCCCGCTAATAGCAAACTGATCTTCCACGATTCCTCTAGTGTCGGACTATCTAACCCAGGTGTGTCCTGAATAGCCTGGGTCGAAGTTAATGCCATCCACTGTTCCAGAGGGATATCCTGGAATTGAGGTGCTTTTAAATTTTTTGGAACAACCACATCCTCGTTACTGGCGTTGTGAAGATGGTGTCCCCGGCCAATGGCAATATATCCGACCCCACCGGCTACATAATCGAGTGTTCGAAGCGTCAGGGAAATTAGATATTGTGGTCGAGCTCGGCTAGAAAGGAAGGGGTTCGATTCATCAGAGTTGGAGTGTCGGGGGTGGGGTGTCAGCGAATGTTCCTGAGGGGGGGCGTAAGGATGGGGTTCAACCAATGGAATTCCTTCATAACCCCGGTTTAATATTAGCTACCCCAATGGTGATTCCCCTAAGGCCTACGATCCCACGAGCTTCACGCTACCCTTGGCCTCCAGCCCTGAAGCGAAAACTGAAGAACGCGTAATTGGGACTCTGGGGTCTTGTCGAATACGGCTATAGACACACGGGAGTCCTTGGTGAGGAGTTCGCGGGGAGTGTGAGAGAACCACTGTTATTAGGGAGGTTTCGTCTTCGGAAAAATTGCGGTCACCGGGAGCGAGGGGGGATCGGGGACTGTTTCGTAGCGTTTGGGTGGAGTGGGGGGGCTGGGGGTGGCGTATTTAATGTGGGTGAGCCTGGGAAGGGGAGGAAAGGAAGAGATGGCTTAAAGATAGAAAGTGCCAAATACCACCCTCTTTCGTGCCGCCCAAGAAATTGAGACCAAAGGAGTCGATTTCTGGGCTCCCGTTGACATTACATTCTCATTCATTCGCGCTGTCCCCTGTTTTTCCGCCCTCAGCTCAGTTTGGGCTGCATGAGCGATGGATACTGAATATATCTCGCAATGCAATTCCCATAGGAGTTCGGGTCTCATCCCGTATCGGCCCCGTCATCTCTGTCGCACCCGGAGAAAGAACGAAATTCTACTGCCTTGTCCGCCCGGAATTTGGCAGCTTGTCGCTCGAGGACCCCATCGCCCACTTAGCCTGTTGAACGTCCCCTGCATTTATCGAAGGCCGCCCCGGTGTGTTCGGGTTCTGTTGGCCAATATATAGGAATCGTGCGGGCTACGGCACTGGGTCACTGGCATCCAAGTTTCTACTGATCGGCTGCGGATTGGTGGTGTTCGGGAAGTCGAATGAGATTGGAGTCGGAGTGCTGACCTGAGGGGGGACTGTCTGTAGTCGGCCGTGTTCTAGGCAAATAGCGGTTTAGAGAGCTCGGGGCCTGGGAGGCTGCTACTGTGGGGGCGCTGGAGGTTGAAGTTCTTTAGGCGGCGTAGAGCTCGGGATCTGCGCTTGCTTGATGCGAGAGGAAGAGGAAGGGTCATTGGACTGTATTTCACAAATCAGTGGAAATTATCCCACGAGACCCAAAGCTCAAGGAATGTTCAACCGAGCGGATAAATAGGAACTCTGGTTCTCTAACGCCATACCCTGAAACATATAAATATCAAAATTTCCCATTCCCCCATATGCTCAAGATTCATCACAGCCCATCACTCGCCAAGTAACTCAAACCTCCATGCAGCTTGATGAGGATAGTCTCCTCTTAGGCTGCTTTTGAAAGCGCGCCAAGCTGGATATAACGCAGCGCGGCTCATGATAGATACTAGAGGTTATGAACATGGTCAAATTAAGCCCAGATCACTTTAGGACCTTATAATGTTTTGATTGTACAGAACTTGTGTAAGAACTGGTCTCACTAGGTTTTGCCCCCCCCTTTTAGATAAATTACTTTATTATTTAATTATCTTCCAACTGCCAGCTATTCTGGTATACACATGCCCACCAGACAGGCACTTGTTACTCAATAATTGGGAATCTCATGGTCACCCCAAGCCAGGGTCTGTTGGAGCAAGAAAGAAGGAAAGAACAAAAGTGCGATAGCAATAGGCTCTAAGCATGGCGGAACATAGAAGAATGGTGGGCTATTTCGCTACTCCATCTGCCAGCCAAGGATAGGGCAGGATATATATCATATTTCTCCATCCAACAACACATCTGAGCTCGCGGGACTCAACGAAGTCTAAAGAAACACTGTTATGACAAATCCCGAACCCTAGCGATCTCAAGCAATCTAGAGCCACCCTGATATCCTCCCATGATCCTCTTTGATCCCTAAAGCCCATACCTAGCCAGTGTGCCAACTCCTTATGTCTAAGGACAAAGTGCATGGAAGAAACATCAAACCAAATATCCGATACCTAATGCCCAATTGCAATGGTATCAACAAAACCGGATGGCTCTACCCTATGCTTAACGGCATAGGATGTGAAAACAGCAACCCACTGCTAGTCACCGTGCACTACAAAGCCACTGCCCTATAACCGTATATCTCGGCCACACATAGACCTGTCCGCATACCAGCATATCCGTGCGACCGTATATCCGCATAATCACATAACCGCATGTCCTATAGGAAATCCAACAGGGCTAAGAGCCGGCAAGCACTTTGTGATCTGTATGGATCGAAGTTCGGCAGCATTTCGAGCTGTTCTTACAATATTCCAGCTGAGGTCCTCTAATAAATAGAAGTTCTTGATCTAGAGTTATTTAGTGGCTCAATGACAGCGTTCGATTTAGTATTCTGTACGGTGGGTGTGGTAGCACGCGCAAGGCTTATGTCAAGTGCAAGTTAATACATACTATAATCACTAGGGCTACTAAGTTTTTCCTAGAATGCTAAATACTGGCGGAGGAAGAGTTACTCATTGACTTGGTGCTCCACTTACCTCCCCCTCGTTCTCAGCACTCGAGAAATCATGCCGGGTAGATCAGCACCTATTGCCGGGTCGCTAAGGGACAGTTAAATATTGGCTATTGAATAGATGTCCGGAGTTAGCCCTGGTGGGAAGTATGGGAGCTGGGATCAAGGGAAAGAGAGCTGCCTTTCCCTCCTGTGAGCCGATGTAACTTTTGCATCCTTTCGTCTAGGAAAGTATGAATCACAGCTTGTTAGTGATTGCCTTACAGACATTATTCTGCGACCCTCACGGTGAGGAGAACACCAACGAATCCATGTATTCTGTCCCAGGGAAATCGCCAAGGTGGGGGGCAAAGCATGAGAGCATCTAGGAGTCATTAGATCAAAGGATATGTACCTTTAGGCTCCCTGGTAGTGATGGGCACGATCAGATCATGATCGAGTTTTGCTCGATCAGCAGTCTGCTCGATCACCTCGATCATAGGGGTCTCTCGATCAGATCATGATCGAGCAGAGCATCCATGATCTGATCGATTTGC